>Ga0126331_1000091_pt1 | contig 38924 bp, 33 predicted proteins | sample InaspJWI98metaG_FD_96379 | JGI IMG/M metagenome (GOLD analysis project Ga0126331, IMG submission 96379) | Marine gutless worms symbiont microbial communities from Oahu, Hawaii - Inanidrilus sp. 2 OAHU.JWI-98 metaG | ecosystem: Host-associated > Annelida > Digestive system > Unclassified | place... | reverse complement strand
TGATCGTAAATGTTGTCATAGCGGCCTCCTTTTTAAGGTTATGAGGCCATTATAACCGCCGTCTGTGACAGATACGGTCACAGATCGGCACTACTGGAGTTTTTTAGAGAACCGCATTTTTTTTTTGATCTTGGTGTTGGCCTTGCTATTCATAATGGGCAATTGAAGTCTACTACTGACGATGCCAAGGCATTAGGTTCTCGCATTCTCTTTCGGATTCCAATTGAGATAGGTTACAGGTTAGATTCGCGGCACAGTGTATACTTATCATTTGCTCATATTTCAAACGCATATTTAGCTTCTCCGAATGAAGGCCTTGATACCCTTGGTATACGTTACGGGATAAGTTTTTAGTGATCGATGTCCCAACAGAGTTTTCTTATCTTTCTACGCAGAAACAATGAGGACCGTAAAGGATGAACGCGGGTTTAAAAAAATTAATTGTTTATGGCTCTGTTTTCATTGCCGGGGTCACTCTGGGATCTATAGGAACGTTAGTATTCAATCAACCGGCAAGCACCGACTTACTTCTTCTAAATATGGCATCTAAATACTTGTCTAAAGAGCGCGGAAAAAGCACTCTATCTGCAACTAACCGCTACAATACTTCAGATACTATGCTAGCTTCGCGTGATCATAAAATTTCACAGCAAAAAAAGAAAATTGATAAACTCCTGGACAGAGTAACCTATCAAGAAGAAACAATTGAGCTTCTACAGGAAATTCTCAATGAAAATACGTTGCCCCCAGATACATCGTTAGGCAATTTTGTATATCAAGAACTCGAGGGGCTGGGACTCGCAGATGAGGAAATTCTAAAGCTGATGCAAAATTTCATAAGTCTCAACTATGAAGACATACCTACCTATATGTCTATTAAGGATTTTACCACTAAACTTATTGATATCGCTGGTAAAGGCATTCTAAAAAACACCCTGCATGAGTCAACTCATGGTCACATGGCCGTAAACAAGATTGAATTTTGCAGTTCAGTTCAAGACAACTTGCCGATTGATCCCCGGGATGTATTTAAATCAAACGATTCTAAAATATTTGCTACATTTAAAACTGGCCAAATAACTGATAATGCTGTCTTGGCAAAATGGTATAGAGTTGATTCACCACAAATCTATTTGTTTGACAGATTTCCTATCGATCCAAACAAAGACAGCAATTATGTCTGGCTAGACACAAAAGGCCAAGCAGATGCCGGTCAATACACCGTTGAAATATATTCCATAAATGATGGACTTGATCCAATTGCATCAGGTGAATATGCTATCGTTAATAGCACACCTGATATTATAGGGTTTGAAGGGCGATTTTTATAAACTAAGCCTTGGACAATTTAGTAAAAAGCCCGGCCGTGTTGCCGGGCTTTCTCGTTTTTTACCTTGCGGTCAAGGTAGAAGCCGGCGTGAAATGATGTCTACCAGGGCGATGTCACGAGTACTTCCTGCTCTGTAACCGGATGATTGGCAATGGCATGGTTGATCTTCCCCAGGAACAACTCCCGGGATGCCGGCAGCCTGCCTCTGGAAGATACGATATTGTTGCCGTGATCTCCCCAGTAAATGGTCTCAAAACCTGCCAGGTTTTCCAAGAGGTACTTTTCCTCCGCCAGGATCTGCAGCGGGGTGGCCTGAATGAATTCGCCGGTTTCCACCTGCTTTTCCAGTTCGGTGCCGGGCTGGATCGTCAGGGCCATGGGCGCTAGTTGCTCGGGTTTCATGATGTTGAGCAGCTTAGTGGTTGCCACAATATGCTGCCGGGAACGTTCTTGGCCGCCGATCCCAAAGATGATGGAAACAAGGACGTCGATTCCGGCGGCTTTGGCCTTCTCCATTCCCTTCTGGGCCTGTTCGGGTGTCAATCTTTTTTTTATCCGCTCGAGGGTCACCCGGTCGCCGGACTCCAATCCGGTATACGCCAAAGCCAAGCCGGCCTGTTTCAATCTCTTGAGCTCTTCGACAGATTTTCGTCTGAGATCATTCAACCCGGCGTAGAGGGCAATTTTAGTACATTCCGGAAAGGTGGCGGTGATTTTTACAAGAACCTTTAAAAGAAACTCTGTTTTCAGGGCCAATACGTTGCCGTCAATGAGGAAGATTGAGCTGATATAAGGATAGATTAACCTGGCTTCCTCGATATCCTTAAAGATTTCCTCGATTTTCCGGATGCGAAATCTCTTTTCACGGAACATGTCACAGAACGTGCATGTGTTATGGGTACAGCCGAGGGTCGTCTGTATCAGTAAACTGTGGGCCTCCGGCCAGGGACGGTATATTTTTCCTTCGTAATGCATATCTCTCCATCAGGTTTGCTGTTTTGTTAATTCAACCAGAACTTCTTCGATAACCCGGACGATCAATTCGGCTTTCTGTTGATCAAGCGCATCGGGATGGGGCGCTGCAAATTGACCAATATCATTGTCGAAATACAGGCCGGAAACAGCGGCGAATTCATCCTCCAGCGCCAAACGGCAGAGAATTTCAGCGCCGATGCGCAGGTCGCCGCCGTCCACCCCAAATGCCTCTTTCACCATCTTGCTACCAAGCAACGACCTGGGATTGACCGCGATCATGGCGGGGCCTTCCTTGCTCAGCGTGAGGGCCATTGTGCGCGACCACATGGTAAGCGCCAGTTTGCTTTGCGCATAGGCGGCCATGTCGGACAGCCTGACCCGTCCGGTCAATGCATCCGGGTTGACGGGGGACTGTGCCGCCGAGGATAGATTGACGACGCGTCCGGACGTTCCCAGCAGCGGCAGGAGCCGCTGGGTCAGCAGATAGGGTGCAATCGTATTGACGGCAAAGCGCACATCAAGTCCGTCCGGGGTGATTGGATCGGGCGCCTTAAACACGCCGGCATTGTTGATCAACACGTCGAGTTTGGGGTGCTTTCCAGCCACAGCCTTGGCGAGTGCCTTCACAGCGTCCGGGCGTGACAGGTCAGACAGGTAGCTTTCAACGCCGCCGCCATTCGGCGAATCTGAGAGTGTGCGTTCCACATTTTCCAATTTAGCCGGGTTGCGCCCGTGCAATAAGACGTTGTGGCCCAGTGAGACCAACATCCTGGCTGTCTCCAGCCCGATGCCGTCGGTCGCTCCAGTAACAAGAATTGTTTTTTGCATGTGATTGTTCCTCCCACTCAATACAGTCCGCCAGTATCTCAGGGGTCGGATGTTTCAGAGTTGTTTGTGAAAGCGCCGGTTATTTAGATTTCACATTGATGCTATCAATTCGTTTAAGCTATTCTTGTCATCTCGTTCACAGTGAACTCGACTACCGCACCGTCTGTTGCCGCCAGGTAATCGTGTAGGTGCTGATTTCCCATGTGTGCCTGCCAGAGCTCACGGGATTCCCAGTTCTCGTAGAACAGAAAGTGAGCCGGGTTTTCATTGTCCTGGTGCAAATCGTAATTGATGCAGCCCTCTTCAGCACGGGTGATATCAATCAGCTTTTCAAGTTCTGCCTTTACCAGTTCGATCTTGTCGGATTTGGCAGTAATATTGGCGACGATGGTTAATTCGGCCATGTTTGGGTCTCCTCTGCTATGGCTTGGTGTTTCTTGGGCGCTCTAAGGGGGGCATCCCATTACTATCTCAGTTTGAAGGGTTTCTATGTATGCATGGAACCGATCTTAATAAGGGATTTTAGTTCAAAATCAAGGCGACCGCGAATATCAAACCGGAGGAATACAAGTAGTATTTCGAGGCTTTGATATTCGCGCCCATTGCCGAGTTTGGAGCAAAAGATCTTTGAAGATCGGTTCTATAGAACAAGGACCTGTTTGCCTATCATCGTTCCGCTCTCCTGCTTGATGTGCATGGCCCGGATATTCTCGGGTGTCAGGCCGGAGAAAGTCTTCTGCCGGGTTGTTACCAGGGTGCCTTCATTCAACAGACCGGCTACAGCCGCAAGCAACTTCCCTTGCGCGGATATATCATCTGTTTGGAACATCGACCGGGTGTACATGAATTCCCAGGAAATGGTGACGCTTTTGAATTTAAATATTGTGATGTCCACTGGATCGACCGGGTCATCGATGAATACAATGTGGCCTTGCGGCCGGATGCATTCAGCCATCACCGCCCAATGCCTCTCCATTTGCGTCGTGCAAAAGATGGCGTCGACTGAATCGGTTCCGGTTGCCTTCAGCTCGTCATAGAGATTGTTCCTATGATTCAGTATCGTGTCGGCACCTAACTTCCGGCACCACTCTTCTGTTTCCGGCCGCGATGCGGTTGCAAACACATCCAGTCCAGCCCATTGCGCTAACTGTATGGCGATGGAACCAACACCTCCGGCACCTCCGATTATCAGAATGCTTTTTCCGGAGTTGGCACCTGCTTTGGGGACAAAGCCCAAGCGGTCAAACAACCCTTCCCACGCAGTAATGGAAGTCAACGGCATGGCCACGGCATCTTCCGGGGATAATTTTTCCGGTGCCAACGCCGCAATCCGATGATCGACCAGGTGATATTCACTGTTGCATCCCGGGCGGGTGATATCACCCGCATAATAGACCTTATCTCCCGCTTTAAAGCCGGTCACGCCGTCGCCGGCTTTTTCGACAATTCCATAGGCATCCCAGCCGAGCACCGCATCATTTTCAAACATTTGGCGAACCTTTGTATCAACAGGGTTCATCCCGATGGCAAGGACGCGAACCAGAAGATCCTGTGCCCCGGGTTCAGGCATGGGCTGTTCCTGAAGAGTAAAGGCGTCTGCGTCTTGAGCTTCACTGCCACTTTTTGCAACTATTGCTTTCATCTGTTTCTCCTTTTAATTATCCGTTTGAACGTGTTATGCCACCGAACTCATTTTTCGTGCCCTCAAGGTATGACGCGTTGCCAATAACGCAAATTAATAGTTGTCATACAATACATGACTGATTATCATTAACGCCATGATGCCCATTGATCTCGATATAGACATGTTGCGCTGCTTCAGAGAAGTTGCTCAGACCGGAAGTTTCACCAAAGCAGGGAAGGCGATTGGCTTGACCCAGTCCGGAGTAAGCGTAAAAATTCGTCGACTTGAAGAACGCCTGGACACCCAGGTTTTCAACAGAACAAGTAAAAGTCTCGCGCTCACACCTGAAGGTGAAATATTAATGGACTATGCCGGACGCATATTGGCGGTCCATAACGAAACGGTCAGCCGACTAACAAAACCAAAAGCTTCCGGTACCTTACGCATAGGACTCATCGATTATTTCTTGCCGGAACTGCTTCCCAAACTCCTCAGTAAATTCAGGCAACAATATCCCAATATTCATCTCGAAGTGCGGACGGATGTCGGCATCAATCTCATCCCGCTTTTTGAAGAAGGCGAGTTGGATTTGGTTGTGACCGGAAGAGACGCCTATCAGGGCCCCTGCCGGGTCCTGATGCAGGAGCCTTTGATCTGGGTAATCGGCAAGGATACAGAATTATCCCTGCAGGATGTCCTCCATCTTGTTTTATTACCGTCACCCTGTGTTTTTAGAAAAATGGCTACAGAAGGTCTCGAAAAAGCGAATCGAAAGTGGGAGGTGCTGTACACCGGATCTTCTATCGCAAACATCCAGGCAGCTGTACAGGCAGGGATGGGATTGTCTATATTGCCGGCGGGTGCACTGACGGAAGGGTTGCGCAAAGCACCCGCCAACCTGCAATTACCAGAGTTACCGATGTACTCGATCGTTCTAATTAAAGACGAGGAAAATTCGAGTGGCGCCAGAGATGTGTTTGTCAGTTACCTGGAAGCCGAACTCAACAATCTAAGCTGAAAAACCGCTTCCCTGAATCGTATAAGCGAAAAGCCCGGCCTGCTGGTCGGGCTTTATCCGTTTCAAGGGTAACGGGTGTAATCGCGAGTCTTTGCATAAAACGTTTCTAACCCGACCTTCCTTATTTTTTCATTCATCGCGACCCAGCGATCATACAGGTGCTTGTCGAAATTGGTTTTCTCGCAGGGGAACTCGTCGCACTGGTGGCAATAGTCCACGCCCCTATCCTGATGGCAGGGGCGCACGCCGCAATCTTTGAAAAGTTTGCACTGTTCATTGCGGCAGCCCGTGCAGTTCTCCTTGGCGAAATAGTCCAGCATAGCCTTGAAATCGGGGTATTTTTTAAAAATCGGGTCACCCACCAGGGTTTCAAAGCGCTTGGCATAGATCTCAAAATTCCCCAGTTTTTCCAATAGTTTCAGGCTGTAGCGGCGGATGTCGCCATCCACGTGGGCAAAACATTTTTCACAGTCCAAGCCACAGGGCGCTATGGCTGCCTTGATCTGCTCAGCGTTCATCGATTGCCTCCTTTTGTTTTCATATAATCTTAGCATAGCAGTTGCCTTTAAGGAGGAAAAGTGGCATAAACGACATTTAAAGAGTCTTTTACGACATTTCAAATGCATAGGGCTGATGGTCGCCTGCAAACCTCCTGACAGTCTTCAAGGGGATGCCCCAATGGACACAATGCCTAAAAAGGTTACAATTTTAGGACTTTATAATTCAATGGCCACTACAATTATTGGCCCCATGGATATCCTGAACCAGGCCGGTAGGCTATGGAACAGGGTCAGCCAGACGCCGGCGACGCCGTTTTTCGATGTTTCCATCGTCTCGGCTGATGGGCAACCTATCAAAGCAACCAACCGGGTCCTCATCCAACCCCACAGCAGCATTGCGGAGGTTGATCAGACCGACCTGATCGTCATTGCTTCCGCCACCTATATCGAACGGATCCTGGAAAATAATCCGGAACTGGTGCCTTGGATCAGGCAACATTTTGAGCAGGGCGCCCATGTGGCCAGTATCTGCACCGGCGTGTTCTTGCTGGCTGAGACCGGCCTGCTGGACGGTAAGGCGGCGACCCTACATTGGGGCTTTACGGAATTTTTCCGGAAAAAATATCCCAAGATACAATTAAAGCAAGATCAGATGTACATGGACCAGGGCCGTCTCTACTGCTCGGCTGGCGTGAATGCCGGCCTGGATTTGTCACTCTACCTGGTGGAAAAATTCTGCGGCCGGCAAACCGCCTTACAATGCGCCAAGACTATGATTCTGGATCTGGGACGTGAGATCCAGTCCCCTTATAACTGCTTTCTCTTCTCCCGGGATCATACTGATGCGTCGATTGTCAAAATCCAGAAGTGGATTGAACAGCATCACACCCAGGCCATGGACTATGACCAGCTGGCCGAAGAACACGGATTGAGCCGGCGGTCGTTGGAACGTCGCTTCAAACAGGCCACGGGGGTGACGCCACTGGGCTACTTGCAGCAGTTGCGGGTGGAGACTGCCAAACACCTGCTGGAGGAAGGCAGCCGGACATTCAATGAAATAACGTTTTTAGTGGGATATGAGGATATCTCATTTTTCAGGAAAGTATTCACCCGGCTCACTGGGTTGCGGCCCAAAGAGTACCAGCGGCGGTTTGCCGGCTTTTCGGCCGTCAGGTGACGCCCGCTTACCGCAATAGCGATATTCAAATTCCGGTTTGTTGTTAAGCATAAAATTTAAGTAGGTCGGACAGGGATAAGCAAGCACCCTATTTTTCAACTCCTCGGTGCTGATAATTCTGCCAGGATACGCTCGGCGACCTTTTGCCAGTCATCATCCAACATCATATCGTGGGCCATGCCGGCAAACATGATCGCCTTGCCACCATAGGCACCAGCGGTTTTTTCGATTTCAGCCGGTGCAAAAAGCCTGTCCTCATCAGCCCCCATGACAAGAACCGGCGTCGTTACTTTTTGGGGTGATGCAAATCTGAACAGCAGCATGTCCAGAAACCCCAGATAGGATTCATCTTGGATCTTGGCGGCATAAGCCTCCAGCTTGTCAGGGGGGATCGTGTCAATGAAGAAGTGTTGCTTCACGCGCTGGGTGGTCTTTACCAGCGGCCAAAGGCTCCAGCAAAGATTGGTCCATAAGAGCGACAATGGCATGCGCCGGAAAACCCGTAAAGTGCCCTGCCAGACACCATGCACTGGAACCGGCGCCAGTAAAAAGGCTTGGGGAATATCCGGGTCCGATTCCAAATATTTCTGAACGACCAGGCCGCCCATCGAGTGGCCGATCAAAACCGGGTTCAGTCCTGTTTCGGATTGTACGAGGGCAACCGTCTGGCGGATATCCTCTACGTAATCGTCTATCCGGGTAATTTTCAGACTTTTGTTATTCGGACTGACGCCGTGTCCGCGCAGACTGGGCGCGTAGCAGGGGTGGCCGTGCCGGGCAAAGTAATCCAGAAACAATTCCCAGCACCAGGCACCGTGCCAGGCGCCATGTACAAAGACAATCGGGTCAGCTTGTCCGCCTGATTCGGCTTTTATCAGAATCTCCAAGTCGATTGGTTCATTATGGATAGTCGGCATCAGGGGCCTCGCGGCGAGTGTTTTTTAAAAACATTTTACCACCCTTTACAGTTTTTTCAACAGTGTTAAGGCGGGTGTAGAAAGAAAAACCCTGCAAGAAGGGTGCTTGTTCTTTCCCCGGCTTCCGGTTGCCCGAGCTGGATAAACCCGACGATGGATTAGATATCCAGACTGGGTGGTAGTTATAATTTTTTGGCGATTATCTTTTGGTTGGAAGTGGTTTCTCCCAAGAACAGCGCCAATGCATCTATCAGGGCAAATGCTGTCAGCGCCAGTGGATTTTTATCGTTGAGCAGGCGCCGCAGATTCGGCAAATCTCCTATTTTTACGGTCAGCCAAGCCCGCAGACTGAATATCCAGACAATTGGCGCTAGCAGACTGTAACTTTTTACTACCCTAAATCCGGTTTGTTGCAAGAGAGAAGCGAGGGATTTGCTGCTGAAGAGATTCAGGTGGCGGGGGAAATAGTAGCCCCCCCAGGTACCATCATAAAAAAAGCGGCGATCATAGCCATCGAGGTTGACCGTTTCGATACTGATCAGACCCCCTGGTTGCATAGCAGCGGCCAACTTATGCAAGACAGGCCTTGGCTTCCAGAGGTGTTCGATGATTTGGTTCATGATAACCAAGTCATATTTTGCGGGCTCTAATTCGGCTGTTTCCACGGTCTGTTCTATTAGCTGGATACCCAGACGCTCGCATTCAAGACGGTCGCTGGGCCCAAAGGCCAGATCTACACCTGTGCAGGCAAGGTGAGGGTATGTTTTTTTCAATTCAATCAGAAGGGCGCAGTCTCCACACCCCACTTCAAGGATGGCTGCCTGTTTGTGCGCGAACACCGTTTCAAAAAAAGCGAGGCGACGACGAATGACAAACCTTTTCAGGAGGGCAACCATTGTGGAGCCTTTTTTGCCGTGCCGTCCGGCTAACGTGTAATAGTCGCCGGGGTACATCAAAGCGGCTTTATCCATGGTCGGGCACGGATTTAAATACGTGTGGCCGCAATGGTGGCATACCACGAATGTCAGCGGGTCGGCGCAGGTCCCGTATTCCGTATCCAACCCTGTTGCGACGGGCCTGTTTTTAACCTTGTCGCACAGCGGACAGGGTACGGTTACGCAATCTGAAATCTTAATTTGAACAGGCTTGGCAGTCATATTTTTTTGCGTGCCCAGAATCGGATAATTGGTCCTTGGCCGAACTCCAGCCATGACACGGGTACAGCTAACAGTGTAAAGGCAAGATAGCCCGGCATACGCGCACTACGCGCCTCATCGGGAGCACTATATCGCCTGAGAAAATTATTCAGTGACAATGACCAGACGGTTGGTTCAGTGAGCGTTTCGAGGGCCACCTGGCTAAATTCACTCAAGGTAAATACGTTTGCCAGGGTTTTTCGGTTGAAAAAGAACAGATGAAACGGCAGATGCAACAGCGCCCAGTAGCGCCCGAAAATCCTAAAGCTGAGGCAGTCCAGGTTTTCAGTTTCTCCGACGACGATACCACCCGGCGCCAGGCAGCGATGAATGTCGTTCAGCAGCTTCAGGGGGGCGGGCACATGTTCGATCACATGGTTGATATAGATCACATCGAAGTGCCTGCCCGCCAGCTCAGCGGTGGGAAACGTGTCGGTGTAGACTTCAAGCCCATAGAGGTCGCGCGCTTTCTGGGCCGCCGTTTCATTCGGCTCGATGCCGACCGCTTCAAGATTCAGAGCGTCGCGCAAAATGGCGAGCTTCTGGCCGCCGGCGCAACCGATATCGAGAATCCGGCCACCCCGACGAATGCCCTGCTCCTTGAGGAAAGCGATGGTACGGCGCATATAGATTCCCATGAGAAAGGCTTTGAGACCACCGATTGCCGGGTTGTAATGGGTGTAATCGGCCGGATAAAAGTCAAGTGCCTGCTGCAGGTCCGGCATGGGCGCCTGCTGCATCAGGCCGCACCGGGAACAGGCCTTGATAGCGCCCTGCCATGCGATGGGGTATTCATAGGCCTGTAAATCTTCGAGTACCGGTATGGAAACCGAATGTTTACAGACCGAGCATGTTTCCATCAATTCATCTCCTCCCACCAGGGGTCTGTTCTCAGGGTTTCAGCGCGATTGTCTCCATCATCTCGGAATGCCCCAGCATGCTCTGAATTGCTGCGGGGACGGTCATGGCAGCTACAAAAAGCGGGTTGGAAAGCCCCAGGGCGTTTACAGCCAGGGCAGAATGCCCTTTATCCTTGAGCCGGTTCTGGATCGACCAGGCGATGGGTCCCGGCCGGAAACAGGGCTTGCTGGACAACACCTGGAACCCCACGCTGCTCAGCGCCATGGCCATTGTTTTTTGCGAGAAGTGGGTCAGGTGGCGGGGCAGGTGGTAACCCCACCAGGCCTCTTTGAAAAAGGAACGCGAGAGTGCTTCGACGTCGGGGTTTTCCGTAATGAAAAGTCCACCCGGCTTCAGAATTCTGTTGGCTTCCCGGATGGTATCGCGGACATCGGGGACATGTTCCAGGACATGGGACATATAGACAACATCAAAGAAATGATCCGGGTACCCGGCGGCAACCAGTGTCGCCGTTTCAACTGGCAAACCCTGCCGGCGTGCTTTTTCAGCCATCTCCGGCTGCGGTTCACAGCCATACACTTCCCAATCGGTAGCGCCGGCGAGATAATGGATAAACGCACCGTATGAACAGCCGACATCCAGGAAGCGCCCCTGCGGCGGCACCAACCGCTTCAAGTGCCTGTAGCGGGACGCGTTGAGGTAGTTCTCGCGCAGGCGGGTGGCCACCCCGCCGGACTGATAGCAGACGTAATTGTCGGCGTAAAAATACTTGAAAAGATCCTCCATGGACGGACGTGGGGAGGTGAAGAAAAGTCCGCAGGCGGTGCATCGTTGTACCGTAAAGACGGTCCGAAAGTCGGTCTCATAGTCACGGGCGGAGGCCACGAGCTCTGTTTCGGAGGGACCGCAAAACTCGCACGCCGCATCAACAAGGGGAATTTCGGGATCACGATTTCTGTTATAGATTTCCGTCGGCACGGGGTTGGACGTGTCCACCAGCTTGTCAATAAACTTTGTATGGGATACGGGCTGTGTCTGTTCATCGTAGGTCGGGTGAATATAGTCCTCGATGAACCGGGTGTTCTCGGCGGCAAGGCAGTGGTCTGCATAAGTATTGAAAGGGCGATAGTCGAGGCAGCGTTCGCGAATAGCTGCCAGAGATTCATCCTTTACATTACCGAACTGGATGTGAATATAGGGACACGCAATGACATCGCCGTAAGCGCAAAGATAAATCTTTTCCTTCATGGCCGGACACCCGGGTGGCCCGAAATTGGAATCGAATTCCGTGCGAAAATGCGGAAACTGTCCTGATAAGTCATTGAGGCGCAAACGTTCAGGTTCCCCCCAGAGCATCTGGTGGTTTCCCTGGTAGCGGCCCACGGGTACAGGCAGATTGGCATATACCACATGCCCCATTTTGCCAAGGCGGTCAATCAGAGCCGGCAACTCCAGCGAGTGAATGAACTGGTTGTCGATCGTGAGATTGACCGAGGTCTGCAGGCCGGCTTTCCGGGCGGCGGCCAGGTTTCCCAGGGCGGTATCGAAATAGCCGCGGTGTTTTCTGAATTTATCCTGCGCGTCGGCATCGGCGGCTTCCAGGCTGACACTGAAAAAATCGAGCCCGGCGGCCTTCAGGCTATCCAACCGGTCTGCGCTTGCCAGCAGGCCGTTGCTCTGGACATAGATAATATTTTTATCCGGGTAAAACAGTTGGATGACCTCTTCCAGGTCCTCTCTGAGAAGGATCTCACCGCCGGTAAAATGAATGACCGTGATACCCAATTGTAAGCACTCGTCGGCTACCTTTTTCAGGGTGCCAAGGGACATCTCCTGCCCGTTGTCGCGATAAAGGGGCGTGGCGAAGCAGTGCTCGCATTTTAGATTGCATTTAAAGGTAAGGGCGATATCGATCTGCCGCGGGCCGACCCTGTTTAGCAGCCTGGCGGCGGCGATTTTCTTAAGATAGCGCAGTGCCACTTTCGGTTTGCCGGTTTTCCAGAGGTAGGCGGCATTCAGTAGATTCCTTTTCAGTAATAATGACACAGGACGTGCTCTCCTTTTCAATCCGACATCAGCTTTTTGGTGAGCGTCTGCTCCTGATTGAAAAAGGCGCTTGCGGCAATCGGGATTTGATCCGCGGATTCGCTCTGTTGCTGCCAGCGCCGGATGTAATGCCTGTTTTCGGCTGGCGGACAGTGGTCAGGAAAACCGGCGAAGAACGGATTCGAAAGGCCGCGTTTCCAGATCTCGGCCAGCGGTTCCTTCTTTACATTGCCGAAACTGACCTGAAAAAACGTGCAAGGCTGTACGTCGCCATAGCCGTTGATGTAGAAACGCTCGGAAAACGCCGGGCAGCCGTAATGAATTAGGTTGGTATCGAGGTCGGTGAAGAGGTATTGATGATTTCTGGATAGCCGGCGCACTTCCCGACTGTCCTGCTCAGTCAGCAGGATATCTTCGTTTTGATCCCAGCGACCCTGGGGAACAGCAAAATTGAGGCCGATGCACACGCTGTTGGTCTCCGCAAATTTGGCGAGTCGCCTGAAGTTCTTGTCGTTCAGCGTTTCATGCGAGGCCAGGGCAATGAAGTAGACATAAAAGCCCCATTTCCGGCACAGCTCCAGCTGTCTTTTTTTTGTGGCTATCAGTTGGTCCCAATCGCGGGTCTCATGCGAGAGGTCGAAACTGATGTGCAGGTTCTCAATCCTCATATTTTTCAGGCGCGCACAGGTAGACTCATTGAGCAGAATCCCATTTGTCTGGACCTGGAGGAGCATGGAATTGGGTTTTACTCGCCGCACCACCTGTTCGAGATGATCCAGTTGCGCCAGAACCTCACCTCCGGTAAAGGTGACGTAAAAGCCCCCCAGGCAGCGTAATTGGCGAACTGTGTCCGCAATTTCGTCGATGGTCAGCAGGGCCCGGGCGGGATTATGGACGGCAGCCACATTGCAGTGTTCACATTTCAGGTTGCAGTCGTAAGTTACCGCAATATCCGTCCCGCGCACAGCCGGCAGCCCCATGATGCGGCGTATAAAAAACCGGAGACTACGCAGCATCAACAGGGGTTTCCGGCGATAGGCGCTCGCCGCGAATTCAATATTTTTTTTCCATAAAATGGTTTTCTGGCGCATGAAGGTCCTTTAGGCAGGCCCTGCCGGTCAATGTTTTGCCGGCCTGCTTTCAAAAAGAGCGTGTTCGGTTTCAGGGGTGATCGCCGGATGGCTTTCAAAGCGGACCGGATAGTCGGTTACTTCCCGCAGGGGCCTTAGGTAGGTTTCGATAAACGTTGTGTCTTCGGCCGAAAGGCATACGGCAGCATCCTTGCGGTATTGGGAAAAGCAGCCCATGCGCTCCCAGATAGCCTTAAGCGGTTCGTTGCGGATATTGCCGAACGCCAGCGGGTTGATGGAACAGCCGACGACGTCACCGACATTCGTAATGGCAACCTTTTCTTTGCCGGCCGGACAGCAGTACTTTAGCTTGTAGGACAAGGCCCAGTCCAGGGTGAAGCGGGGATAGCGCTTCAGCATGGCACGAATCTGGTCGTGTTCCTCCGGTGTCAGCAGCTCGCCCTCCTCCCAGGCCCCGACAGCTCCGACCTGGGTGCCGCTGGCGCCGAGTCCGTGCTCTTCACAGTATTCAACGATCGCCAGTCCCCTATCGACCCGACCGTGGAAAAAGACCGGTGCAAGGCTGACAAGCAGCCCTTCCTGTTGGGCTATCTCAACGGCCGCAAATACTTTCTGGTGATGCCCCGCGATGCCTCTTATGCGATCATTCACGTCCGGATCAAGATCGTCCAGGCTGAAGCAGATGCCGTCAAGGCCTGCCTGGTGAAGTGCTTTCAGCTTGTGTCTGTTCACCAGGAGTGCATTGGAGACGATATACACGAAGAAATGATGACGCTTGAAGATTCTTACTATCTCAACAAGGTCGGGGGCCATAAGGGGTTCGCCTCCAAGAATATTAACGGAAATGGCCCCCATGCGGCCCCCGTGACGAGCGACACACTCATAATCTTCCGGTTTGAGCGTCGGCCGACGGTCGTTTTTATATTTTTGGACCGAGCACATGGTGCACGTGAGGTTGCACTGTAATGTGGGAAATATCTCGATGGACTTCAGCGTTTTCCGGTTCAGCACCCAGGCCCTGAAAAAGCCGCGTAGAATCCGGTAGAGGATGATTGGGTTTTTAATTACCCAGAGATTGGTATGGTAGCCTTTTATGTTCCGAATAGCTATAACCAACTTCAGATACCGAATGCAGAGGGGGTTGTCAATATGCTATACTTAGCAGGCCGCCCTAACGGCAACGGTGTGCAAACCTTTTGAAATGGCACTGAAAAACCGTCTAGGTGGACCCAAATAACAGGTGGTTGGGCAAAGTCGCCCAAAAGCGGGTGCCGTTATCCGGCGCGGCCGGGGGACAGGGGTGTCGGGCGCGTCTTATCAAACACGACCCTGCCGCACTTGACCGTCTTCGCAACGATATTGACACCAACGTGGTAGGGGAGGAAGTTATAAGACGGGTATTCCAGGATGACGAGATCCCCCTTTTTTCCCGGATCCAGGCTGCCCACGGTAGAAGCCCGGTCCAGGGCGGCCGCACCATTGAGGGTCAGGGCGGTTACCGCCTCTTCCGGCGAGAGGCCCATATACAAGGTGGCCAGGGTGAAGAGCAACGGGATGGAGCCGGAAAAACAGCTACCCGGATTCAGGTCGGTTGCCAGGGCGACGGCACAGTTTTGAGAAATCATTTCGCGCGCCCGGGCATAAGGCTCTTTCAGGCTGAACGCCGTGCCCGGTAAAAGGGTGGCTACTACCCCGGCTGCCGCCAGATTGGTGATGCCCCTGTCAGAGGCCTGCAGCAGATGGTCGGCGGATACCGCTCCCAGTTCGGCGGCCAGTTCGGCTCCGCCCAACTGGACGATTTCATCCGCGTGGAGTTTCACCCGCAGGCCGGCTTCGACTGCTGCGCTTAGCAGGCGGCGGGACTGGGCGATGGAAAAAACGCCTCGCTCGCAAAAGACATCGCAAAATTCTGCCAGACCGTCGGCAGCCGTGACGGCCGGCAGTACGTCCGCGATGATGAAATCGATGTAATCCTCCGCCCGTCCCGTGTATTCCGGCGGGACGGCGTGCGCTCCCAGAAAAGTGGAGGCGATGTCCACCGGGTGCCGGGCGTTCAGGTCCGCCATGACCTCCAGTTGTCGCACTTCCGTTGGGAGATCCAGCCCGTAGCCGCTCTTGCCTTCCACCGTGGTGACACCGAAGGCCAGCATGGCGTCCAGTCGCCGGAGACCCAGCGCCGTCAGTTCTTGGCGGGTTGCCCGGCGAGTGGCCGCAACGGTGTTGAGGATGCCGCCGCCCTTGGCCATGATGTCCATGTAGCTATCGCCCCGCAGACGCCAGGCAAATTCTTCGGGGCGGTAGCCGGCGAAGAGAAAGTGGGTGTGGGCATCCACGAAGCCGGGCAATACCGCCTGGCCGGCGGCGTCGATGATCTCGAACGCTTGGCGATCGATGGCGGCGGGCAGCGTAGCGGCCGGCCCGGCAAACCGGATCGTACCCTCTTCGATGACCACGGTGCCGTTTTCGATGATGCCCAGGTCGGCCATTTCTCGCCCGGCTTTAGCGGCAAATCCGCTGCAGGTGATCACTTGGGCGGCGTTTTCGACAATGAGATTTCCAGCCTTAAGTTTCGTCAAGGCAACCTCCCCTATCTTGTGCGTAGCGAGATGCGGTTGGTCATTTTTCTGCTCATGGTGATGTGTCCGGAAACGCCAGCACGGCCGGGTAGACTTCGTCAGCGCAGCCACCGGATACGAGCGCTGAAATGCCGCGCCCATATCCAGGCCAGTCCGTCGTGCTATGTTTTCTTCTCACCGAATCCCTCCGCGATAACCTTTTCCAGCAGATCATCATCCGGAATGAACGGCAGCGTTATGTGGTCGGTATCGCGGCGGGAGGTGTTGTAGGTCATGACCGTGTCGATGGAATTTGGATTGCGCGCCCAGGCCCGCCGGGCTACCCCGCCCATGACATCCCAGGGAAAGGCCCGTTTCAGGATCTCATCAACCCGCCGGCTGCCGTCGAGTACCATGCCGAAACCACCGTTGATGGCCTTGCCGATGCCTACACCACCGCCGTTGTGCAGGGCAACCAGGCTCATGCCGCGGGCGGCATTGCCCGCAAAACAGTGTACAGCCATCTCGGCCATGATGTTGCTGCCGTCCTTGATATTGGCGGTTTCCCTGAACGGGGAGTCGGTTCCGCCGGTGTCGTGGTGATCGCGGCCCAGCATTACCGGGCCAATATCGCCGTTTCTGACCATCTGGTTGAACTTCAGGGCGATCGCCATACGCCCCAGGGCATCCTGGTAAAGGATGCGGGCTTGGGTGCCCACCACCATTTTATTTATACCGGCATCCCGGATCCAGACATAATTGTCACGGTCCTGGAAGCGGCGGTCCGGATCGATGCAGTCCATGGCAGCCCGGTCGGTTTTTGCGAGGTCCTCCGCTTTCCCGCTGAGGCAGACCCAGCGAAAGGGCCCGTAGCCGTAATCAAACAAAACGGGGCCCATAATGTCTTCCACGTAAGAGGGGAAAATGAAACCGTCCAGGGAGTCGCGGCCGTTTTTACAGATCTCCGTCACGCCGGCATCATATACCGCTTTTAAAAAGCTATTGCCGTAATCGAAGAAGTACACACCTCGTTGGGTCAATGTGCGTACGAGTTCAAAATGGCGTTTCAAAGAGCGATCCACCAGGCGGACAAACTGATCGTGGTCGCTGCGTAGCATGTCCGTGCGCTCCTCAAAGGTCAAGCCCTGGGGGCAGTAACCACCATCGTAAACAACATGGCAGGAGGTTTGATCAGAAAGCAGGTCGATATGGATATCGTTGGCGACCGCGTATTCAAGCAGATCGACGATGTTGCCATGAAAGGCTATGGCGGCGCCCGCTTGCTTGTTCCGAAAAACCTGCGCCTGGCCAAAGGCCTCCGCCGGGTCGTCCGTCACCTGGCTGACCCAGCCCTGCTCGTGGCGGGTTTGTATCCGCGACGGATCGACTTCCGCGATAAGGCCAACCCCGTTGGCAATTTCAATGGCTTTGCCCTGGGCCCCGCTCATGCCGCCCAGTCCCGAAGAAACAAAGAGGATGCCGCCCATATCCGCTTCTGCGGGGACATTGAGTTTGGCCCGGGCAGCATTCAATAAAGTGGAGTAAGTGCCATGCACAATTCCCTGGGGGCCGATATACATCCACCCGCCGGCAGTCATCTGGCCGTAGTTGGCAACACCCAGGGCCATGGCGCGGTGCCAGTTGTCCTGGTCATCAAACATGCCCACCATGAGGGCGTTGGTGATGATGACCCGGGGTGCCTGCGGCGAGGAATGAAAAAGGCCCACCGGGTGGCCCGAGGAGACCACCAGGGTTTGCTCGGCAGTCATGATTTCCAGGTAGCGTTTGATCAGGCAGTACTGCATCCAGTTCTGGCAGACCTGCCCGGTTTCACCGTAGGTCACCAGTTCATAAGGGTAGAGGGCCACATCGAAATCCAGATTGTTGTCGATCATGACTTGAAAGGCCCGGCCCTCAACACACTTGCCCCGGTACTGTTCGATGGGGCGCCCGTGCAGCTTTCCAGGCGGCCGGAAGCGGTAACCGTAGACCCGGCCGCGGGTCAGTAGTTCATCTAAGAACTCCGGTGCCAGCCGGTCGTGCCATTTTTCGGGTATATACCGCAACGCGTTTCTAAGCGCGAGCTTCGTTTCTGCGCTGGATAGGGTAAAATTCCGGGCCGGGGCCCGCCGGACACCCGGCTGGAATTCGGTTTCCGGGGGCAAGCTTTCGAAAATATCTTCCAATTTGACCGTCATGGCGGCGGCGATGTCCTCGTTGGTAGCCATGGCTTTGCTCCTCCTCTTTCCGGAGGTTGATTTTAAAATCCTAAAATGATTGATTGGATTCCCGGTTGACAATACCTGAACTTAATTGTAAGAACATGTATATACAACCTGTTCGTACTTGTCAATCGACATGTTTTTACCCGGCCTGTGCCCGCGCGGCCCGAGGTTCAACAAATAGAGCGGAGATGCAATGCAGCTGCAAGCGGTACCCAATATCAGTTCCTCATCACCGCTGCCCCTTTACCGGCAGGTAAAAAAGTATATTCAGGGGCAGATCAGTGCCAACACATGGAGACCGGATAGCAAAATCCCCTCGGAAAACGAGCTGGTGCGCACCCTGGGTGTATCCCGTATGACGGTCAATCGCGCTTTGCGCGAACTGACCCTGGAGGGCCTGCTGGTCAGGCTGCAGGGGGTCGGCACCTTTGTAGCCCACCAGAAACCACAATCGGCTCTTCTAGAGATAAAGAGCATCGCGAGCGAGATCGAAAGCAGGGGGGGCGTACACAGCAGTGAAGTGCTTACGCTAGAAGATCTGCCAGCTACGGAGAGCCTGGCGGCCATTCTGGGCATCCCGCCGGGTTCAGCGCTTTACCATTCAATTCTGATTCACCGCGAGAGCGGTGTGCCTATCCAGTATGCGGAACGATTTGTAAACCCGATTGTGGCTCCAGATTATCTCAGGCAGGATTTTACGTCAATAACGCCCAGCGAGTATCTGCTCAGTGTGGCACCCATTACCGCGGTTGAGCATGTCATCGAAGCGACCCAGCCAAAGCCCAAAGTGAGGAAAAAGCTGGCCATGCAACCGTCCGAACCCTGCCTGGTCCTGTATCGTAAAACCTGGTCCCAAGATGTGGTCGCGACCAGCAGCTCCCTCATCTTTCCGGGGTCACGCTATCGCCTGGGGGGGCGCTTTACACCGCCCACCGCCACGCACCGGGTAACCGCTTGAAGAATGGAGAAACACAATGGATACCGTTTTATTGGGCTATGACGGCATGACCCTGGCAGAACTTGTAGCGATTGCCAGAGACGGCGCCCCGGTGGATATTTCCGCAGAGGCTACCACCGAGCTGGTCAAATCCAGCCGACTCATTGCCAAATGGGTGGCCGGTGAAAAAAAGGTGTACGGCGTGACCACTGGATTCGGCAATCTGGCCGACGTATCTATTTCCAAGGCCGACACCCGCCGCCTGCAAAGAAATTTACTCATGAGTCATGCCTCCGGGGTCGGCCAGCCTCTGGATACCGAAGCGGTCCGTGCCGTTATGGCGCTGAGGGTGAAGGATCTGCTGCGCGGGAACTCCGGGGCCCGTCCCCAGACAGTACGGCTTCTGGTGGATTTGCTCAATGCCGTAATTACCCCGGTCGTGCCGGAAAAAGGGTCCGTAGGCGCCAGTGGAGACCTTTGTCCCCTGGCCCATCTGGCCCTGGTCCTGATCGGTCTGGGTGAAGCCGATGTAAACGGTGAAAGACTGCCCGGCGCAGAAGCCCTGCAGCGTTGCGGTCTGTCACCGGTCGACCTGGACTCAGGCGAAGGATTGGCCCTGATCAACGGCACCCAGGTAATGACCGGCATCGGAGGCTTGGCGGTGTACGATGCCGTGGCGCTGGGCAAATTGATCGACATCGCTGCTTCCATGAGCCTGGAAGTGCTGATGGGCAGCCGTACGGAGTTCGATCCCCGCATTCATGTACTGCGACCCCATCCAGGGCAGGCCCGGGTGGCTGCCAATATGCTGAAAATTACCAACAACAGCGATATCGTCTCTTCACACAAAGATTGCGGCCGGGTGCAGGATGCCTACACCCTGCGGTGTTCGCCCCAGGTGCATGGCGCCAGCCATGACGCCGTGCAGTACACCCGCCGGGTCGTGGAGACCGAGATGAATTCCTCCACCGGCAACCCTTTGATCTTCAACGACACGGAAACCTTTCTGACCGGAGGTAATTTTCATGGGCAGCCGGTAGCCCTGGCCATGGACTTCATGTGTATGGCGGTCGCCGAACTGGCCAATATTTCCGAGCGCCGGATTGAACGATTGGTAAATCCCAAATTAAGTGGTCTGCCGGCGTTTTTAGTGAGTGACGGGGGCCTCAACTCCGGTTTTATGATCGCCCAGTACGCCGCCGCCGCGCTGGTATCGGAGAACAAAGTTCTCTCCCATCCCGCTTGCGTGGACTCCATCCCAACCTCCGCCAACAAGGAAGACCACGTATCCATGGGTACCATTTCCGCTCGAAAATGCCGCGAGGTGGTCAAGAACACCGAAAATGTAATCGCCATTGAATTTCTGTGCGCCGCCCAGGCCCTGGACCTGTTTACCAATCTCAAACCCGGCGAAGGATCCCTGGCCGCCTATCGGGCGATTCGCGAAGCAATTCCCCACCTGGACCAGGATCGTGTGATGAATACCGATATCAACACACTGGTTGGCCTGATGCGCAGCGGGCAGATTACGGATGCGGTCGAACGTGCGGTGGGAGAACTGCAGTGAGAAAAGCAGTGACTAAAGTGAGCAAAAGTTTGGAGTGAACTAAAGCCTGCCCTGGTGCGTTTGCTTCCTCTATATTTAGGTCAAGATGAAAATTTTGCCGAACTTTCATGAATATTGCACTGTTGTCCGGTCTGGGCTAGGGTTAGGCCCCTCTGCTGACTTTAAAAGTGACGGAGCGCAGCGACTTATCAACTTTAGGGATTTTAGCTCACTTTAGTCACTTATAGCGTTTCTTTATTCGTGTTTGTGCGGATGCGCTCCCACCTCATGCGCATGCTCATGAACATGGACATGCAATTTCTCATCCACCAGGATCTTACCGTTTTCCATGGTGTACATATGATCAGTGGTCGCTCTTAAAAAATCAAATTCATGGGAAATCAGGATGTAGGCCAGGTCGAGTTCGGAAAGAATTTCAATCAAGTGTTTCTTGGTTTTCTGATCGAGCCCGGCCGTGGGTTCATCAAGCAAGAGGATCTGCGGCTGCATCGCCAGGATCGTGGCCAAGGCCACGAGGCGCTTCTCGCCACCGGACAATTTAAAGGTGATTTTCTCTTCGAAACCCTTCAGTCCCAGCCTTTCTAATGTTTCCCGGGAAAGGGCGATGGCCTCATCCTTGGATTTGCCCATGTTCAGAGGACCGAAGGCAACATCTTCCAGCACCGTAGGTGAAAAAAGCTGGTCGTCGGCGTCCTGGAAGAGCAACCCCACCTTGCGGCGCACATCTCGAAAATCCTTTTCGTTCTGCATGACCCGGCCGAAAAGCTCCAGTGATCCGGCCGAGGGCGTCAACAGCCCCATGATAATGTGGAGCAGGGTGGTTTTACCGCTGCCATTCGGAGCAACGATACCGATGCGGTCACATTCCGACAGCGTAAAGGAAAGATCCTCCAAGACTGGAGACCCGCCAGGGTAGCCAAAGGCGATCCCTTCTAATTTTATCAGGGTTGCGTGGGTGTCCATATTAAGTCCATTCCAGGTAAAGTATAATGATCAGGGCGCTCAGGCTGAATACTGCAAAAACAGGATTTTGTTTGCCGGTTCTAAACGTCTGCAAAGGAATATACCGGCCATCAAATCCCCGGCAGAGCATGGCGTGGTAAACGCGCTGAGCGCGCGTGGAGGCCCGGACGAATAGCATGCCCGCCAGGTAGGCATAAGTGCGGTAGGTGTGCAGGTTGGTGCCGGGCTGAAATCCTCGGATTTTAGCCGCACGTACCAGGCGCTGGTATTCCTGCTCAATCACAAAAATATAGCGATAGGAGACCATGAGCAGTTGGGTCAGTTTGCCGGGAACGCCCAGGCGGCTGAGGGCATTTCCCAGGGAAGCGACGGGCATGGTGGCGACCAGGGCGATCAACAGGGCCAGGATCGAAAACGATTTGAGCGTAATCTGAGTGGCCAGCATGACACCTTCTCTGGTTGCGGTAAAAGGGCCCAGTGTGTACAGCGGATTTCCGCGATGGGTGATGGGCAGGACCAGCCAGAGCAGTGCCAGGAAGCCGACTATGACCAAAAGGCGTCCGCAAACCTTTCTCCAGTCGAGTTTTGCGGCGACCAGGGTAGCCGCGGCAATCGTCAGTCCCGACAACAGCGGAGCAACTTCAGATGAAAGCGCAATGGCGATTGAAAGCACACTCGCAGCTGCTACCCGAAGTCGCGGATCGATGTTGTGGATGAAAGAGTCACCGTCGGCAAATGGTTCTTCGATCATGATGCTTTCCGTTCAGGGTTCAAAGGTTCAGTGTTCAAGGGTTATAGGTCTTAACATAGAACGAAGAACGTTGAACCCTGAACCCCAAAGAGGTTATTTCTTTTGACGGCTTTTAAAATAGGCTGCTAATCCAACCAGGCCGATGATATAGCCGATGCCTCCCAGAATTTCAGTGAGCGATGGCCCGGGCTGATTTGCTTCGGCCAGCATTTTCATGACCGGTTTCAGTTTGCGGTCCAGCATTTTCTCGATGGCAGCCTCCAAGTGGTCTGCCGAGATGTTGTCGCTACGATGAGTCGCCACGGGTACTTCTGAAGATGGGCCGGCAGCGGTTGAAGTGCTATCCTCGGACCCGCCCTCGATCTCTTCAAGGGGCACCCGCCAGTGGCCTTTGTGCCCGGTACCGGCAATCAATTCAAGTCTCAGATCTGTTTGTTGCGGTACTTTGAAAGCAAATTCTCCCTGATTGTCGGTCAAACCTTCCAGGAGTTTGTTGCCTTCGGGATCGAACACCAGCAAATGTCCGTTGATGACCTTTTTGCCGCCGCTGAATTTACTGAGCGTGTAGACTGTATCATTCTCCACCCAGGCAAAAAGGGACACTGTGTGGGCCAGGGCTGCATCAGGTCGGAGCAAAGATCCGGCCACTACACATACAGCCGCCAGTACGCAAAAGAGAACTCGGCGCGTTAAACGGTTCATGTTGGGTTATCCCGTGAGCGTGTTGTTGCAAAGGGCAACATTTCCGGCCGCACTTTGCTGAGAAAGCCGATGCAAAAGGCGGTCACCATACCTTCAATCACCATGACCGGTAAATTGGCCAGGACCACCAATTTGGCAATCGCGCTGAAGCTTTCACCTGTAAGAACCAAAGTTGTTCCCAGGGTCAACGCACTTAACAAAACGGCCGTAAAACCGCAGATGAAACCGGCAATCATCATCTTTCCGGGCCAGATGGCAATCAGACGGCTGAAGAGATAGTAGCCCAGCACGGCCGGCAAGGCCATAATGATGGTATTCACCCCGAGGGTGGTGATGCCGCCAAACTGGAAGAGCATGGCCTGCAGAATGAGGGCCACCAGGATGGCCGGGAAAGCGGCCCAGCCAAGCAAAGTGCCCACCAGGCCGTTAAAAACGAGGTGAATACTGGCTGGCCCTATCGGGACATGGATCAGGGCCGCCACGAAAAAGGCGGCCGACAACATCCCTACATTGGCAATCTGGTCATAATCGAGTTTCTTCAACCCCACGGCTGTGCCGGCCACCGCCAGGGCCGCCCCGGAAGCCAGAACCGGCGCGGAGAGGACGCCTTCAGATACATGCATTTATTTGCCGTCCAACAATCCTGTTAACTGTTTGCTCCAAATCGGTATCGGTATCGAACCCGATAGCGATATCGATATTTGAATCTTCGGCCAAAAAGGCAGTCAGTGTCAGTTTTCAATTTAGTGTAGCATGGGTATTCACTTGAACCCTTGGTCTCTGGAATCCTTATCAGTTAATTTGGCTAGCGATTATCCCGCGTAATGGTCGCCTCGGCGATGACCATTGGGAACTACTTTTGCCCCCATCTATGAAATTTCACCCAGATAACCGCTCCCAGTTCCACATCTTTCTCTTTACCGTTGTGCTTCAATTTGTAGTCCGCAGTGTTCAAAGCTGCAAAGCCCCACCAGCCCCCGCTGGGGACCGCATAGGTAAAAACGCCGTCTCCATCCGTCTTGATGGTTTGAGCAACCATGTAATCTGTGGGCGCCACAGCTTTTCGGTCGCGATTATAATACTCCACCTCGACCGTGGTGTACGGTATCGGCTGACCGTCCATCTTGACAATGCCCTGAAAGACATTGCCGACGTAAAGCCCGAACGGTTTGGCCAACGGTACGATTTCCGTCTTGAGCCCGAGTTCCCCGTCCCAACCCTCATCGTCGCCGAAGGCTGTCACCACGGTTTTGGTATGATGCACGATAAAACAATCCTCGGCCGGTTCCCAGTAAGGTTGCGGTTCCATATAAAACACGTAGGTGCCCGGGCGGTTGAGCTTGTAATTGGCTTTCCATGCCCGTTGGCCCATGACACTATGGGCTTTCAGCGAGTTCCGCAGATCCATCCGTCGGTTGTTCGTTATAACTGCGAAAGTTTTTGGCGGCACCAATTCCATGCCGATATTCTCAAACGGATGTGAAAAGGAGAGCTGTAACTGGATAGTCCGTTTGTCGGTCGGCATAACCATGGAATCTGAAGGAATGATCATCCCGAAGTGCGCCGCGACAGGCGGCGAAATAGAAAGCAGCATGAGCACCAAAACGACGGTCAATATACTTTTTTTCATCGTGTCTCCGTAAAACAAAAAGCCACGCCGGCAGTATCTTCGTGATACAATTACCTTTGTGGCCAAATCTCGAACTACGGATTGTATTGACTATCTCTGCAGGCAGGTTTCTACCTGCCGATTGACTACTGCTATTACAGGAACCGGCCGGGATTGTCAAGCAGCGGTACCGGTTGTCATGCGTTCCTCACAACCAGGGCGTTGGTTCAATTTTTCTTGCTGCTTCAAGGGTTTGAATTGTGGCGGTATTGGTGATATGGATGTAAGCCAACATGCACCGCGCGACCAAAATCACACAACATATGGAAACTGAAACCGACCATTCAGACCCCGAGATCCGGTATCGGCAAAAGCGCATTAAACACTGGGACCGGGTTTCGGCTTTCAAAGTGGATGCGAAACGCCCCGGCGCCTATTATCATCAGCTGCTGGCCCGGTTTTATCGGTTTTTGATACCCCCTGGCAAAAGTGTACTGGAGCTTGGCTGCGGCCATGGCGATTTGCTGGCCGCTTTGCAGCCTGAGCTGGGTATCGGAATAGATTTTTCCGGTACAATGATAGAAACGGCCGCCGCTAAATACCCCCGTTTGCAGTTCTTGCAAGGCGATGCCGGTAGGCTTCCTTTCAGAAAACGTTTCGATGTCATCATCCTGTCGGATCTGGTCAACGACTTGTGGGATTTGCAAGCTGTCCTGGCAGACATTAGACCATTGTGCCACTCCGGCACCAGAGTCGTGCTTAATTTTTTCAGTAACCTCTGGCGTATTCCGTTACTCTTTGTCAAACGGTTTGGTAAGGGGGCCGACACTCTCGAGCAGAACTGGTTCGCTCCGAACGATATAAAAAACATGCTTGACCTTTCCGGTTTTGAGATTGTCAAACGCAATCCGCGTATCTTGTTGCCCCTGCACATTAAGTTTGTTTCAAATTTTTTTAACCGCTTCCTGGTCCACCTACCCCTGTTCAATTGGTTTGCCCTGACCTGGTTTGTGGTTGCGCGCCGTAGCCCCGAGCCGGACGGCCCTTTGCGTGGAGAAGTTCCTTCGGTAACGGTGCTTGTGCCGGCGCGTAACGAGGCGGGCAACATTGGAAACATCCTTAAACGGGTTCCTCGTATGGGTTCGCGGACAGAGATCATCTTCGTGGAAGGCAATTCGACAGACGATACGTACGCAGTTATCGAGCGGACCATTCCCAAGTTTCCTGCGCAGGATTGCCACCTGTATCGCCAGCCCGGCAAAGGGAAGGGCGATGCGGTCCGGTGTGGATTTGAAAAAGCCTCCGGCGACATCCTGATGATTCTGGATGCCGATTTAACCGTGCCTCCCGAAGACCTGCCCAGATTCGTCAAGGCCCTGTCGGACGGGAAAGGAGAATTTCTAAACGGTGTGCGCCTGGTTTATCCCATGGAAGATCAGGCCATGCGTTTTTTCAATCTCCTGGGCAATAAATTTTTCAGCCTTGCTTTTTCATGGTTGCTCGGGCAGCCCATCAAAGACACCCTTTGTGGGACCAAGGTTTTATATCGCCGAGACTATCAGATCATCGCAGCCAACCGGCACTATTTCGGTGATTTTGATCCCTTCGGCGATTTTGACCTCATATTTGGTGCCGCCAAGCTCAACCTCAAAATCACCGATATGCCCATTCGTTACCGCGACAGAACATATGGCGATACCAATATAAGTCGTTGGCGGCACGGATTGGTGTTGTTGAGGATGGTCCTGTTTGCGGCCAGAAAGATCAAATTCATTTAAAAACGGCAGTAATTATAAACGAGGGGACATTTGCGGTTTTTAATGCATCCAGACATGCATGGACTTGATCCGGATTCTTCGGAGGCAAGTACTACTAGGGCAGCAATTATCAGAAACAAATCAGCTCTCAAATCGATCTATGCTGAATGGTATGCCTCGCTTGCGGCGGCAGTGCCAAAATCGCCAGACGGACGCGTGTTGGAAATAGGCGCTGGCGGGGGTTTTCTGGGGAAATACATTCCCGGTTTGATTACGTCGGAAATTGACCAGGTGCCAAATGTGGATTTGATAGCCAGTGGCCAGCAACTATCGGTAAAAGATAGTTCCCTGCGCGCGATCGTCATGCTGGATGTACTTCACCATTTACCGAGGGTTTTAGATTTCTTTTCAGAAGCGCAACGGTGCTTGATGCCGGGTGGCGCCATAGTCATGGTTGAACCGTGGGTAACAAGCTGGTCAAGATTTGTGTACCGATATCTTCATCAGGAGCCTTTCGACCCGGAAACAGATCAGTGGCATTTCCCGGAGCGTGGGCCCATGACCCAAGCTAATTCAGCGTTGCCCTGGATGATTTTCGCCAGAGATCGAAATGCTTTCCAGCATCGTTTTCAAAGTCTTGAGATATCAGCGATCACCCTTAATGGCGGCTTCAGCTATTTGCTGACGGGAGGTGTGACGTACCGCCAAATTATGCCCGATTGGATAATTACTCTCGTCAAAAAAATGGAGAGCCGATTGGCATGCTGGAATTCCCTTTGGGCGCTATTTGCAAAAATAATTATAAAAAAGCGGACTGAGACATAAAAAGGCGCGCATCCTGAATGGAGACAAAAGCGGAAAGAGAAATTCAGCATGGCCACATACTGGCAGCCAACGAGGCCGAGCTTGCTTGGGGCTGGGGTACGCCAGCCGGTAGGCAGCGAGCCTTACGTAGAGCTGCGCTGATTGCTGCCGGGGCCGGTTTGCGCGACGGTACCCGGGCGCTCGAGATAGGTTGCGGAACCGGGATGTTTACCGCAATGTTTGCCGTCACAGGCGCTGAACTGGCGGCTATAGATATCTCAGAGGCCTTGCTGGCAAAAGCCAGATCAAGAGGCCTGCCACCAACCCGGGTCAGGTTTCTCCATAGGAGATTCGAAGACGCTGAAATCGATGGTCCTTTCGATGCGGTAATTGGTTCTTCGGTGCTGCATCATCTGGCATTGAGACCAGCTGTGAGGAAGATTCATGCCTTATTGAAGCCTGGCGGGGTTTTGAGTTTTGCAGAGCCGAACATGCTTAATCCCCAAGTGGCCTTCCAGTTAATATTTCGCCGCTATTTTAAATATGTATCACCGGACGAGACGGCGTTTATCTCCCGGAAAATCAAGGAAGTTCTTGCGCAGGCCGGATTTGCGGAAATTGAAGTACGTTCATTTGACTGGTTGCACCCAGCTACGCCGCCTCCTTTGATAAGGTTTGTAGCGGCGTTAGGCGGGATTTTAGAAAGGCTTCCGTATGTAAGGCATTTTTCAGGTTCTTTGTATATCAAAGCGATTAAATAGCTTTCAATTTTATCTGGTCTTTAATAACTGATCATACGCTGCAGATTTCCTGTAGTTATGAAGATCCGCGTCGGTCTCGATATTACGCCATTTGTCATAGCCCTTTCCCAGGGATAGTTTTAACCACTGGTCGGCTTTCTCAATTTCATTCAGCCGGGAATACATACAGGCGACATTATAGTAGCCCTCCGGCTTTTCGGGAGCCAGGTTTATGATCTTTTCAAAATAGGATATAGCCGCGAGGTAGTTGCCGGTTCGACTGAATGCCGCCGCGATTTTAGTCAGGATACCCGGTTGATCCGGGTAAATTGCCAGGGCCCGGCGATAGTATTCGATACCGTGGTCGTGATCACCTCTATTCAAGTGTAAATCTCCCATGGTAACCAGCAGTACCGGGCTTTCGGGGTCGAACCTGAGCAGGTCCGCGGTGCGGGCGATTTCTGCATCTACTAGGGCCAGGTATTGGTTGGCTTGTTGCTGGCCGGCCACAGCGCCGGAATGGTCCGCGTCAATTTCAATAATCAGCCCGAATTGCTTGGAAGCCGCAACCACCTGGCCGGCCTGTAAAAGCGCGTCAGCCAGGTTGAAGCGGACAAGCGTATCATCAGGGGCAATTTCAAGTGCTTTTTCAAATTGCGCGACGGCTGCTTTGAATCGGCCGGTTTTGGAATACAATAGACCCAGATTGTTCCTCGCCGGCACGTGATCAGGGGTGGCGGCCAATGCGGTTAAAAAATAGTTCTCGGCACTTCGGTTGTTATTTCGGCCGGCCGCGATGATACCCAGGTTGTAATTTGCATTCGTGTGTTTCGGGTGGTGCGCTAGCGCTTTCTCGAGATAATGCTGGGCTTTGTCCTCCATTTTGAATTTACCATAAAAGGCGCCCGCATTATAAAAACCTTCCCCTTTATCCGGAGCCAGCGCCATGGCCTTTAAGACCTCTTTTTCTCCGGATTTAAAATCTCCCGATTCAGCCAGACAGTAACCCAAGTTATGGAGAGCAAGGACACCCTTTGGCTCAATGGCTAGCGCTTGTCGAAACAATTGAATTGCCTCAGGCAAATTACCTTTGTCCATCAGGATCTTGCCGGCCTGAACATAGGCGCTCGGTGCGCGCGGCCTGAGTTGTATGGCTTTTCGGTAGTGGTGCAAGGCGGCTTGTGTTTCTTTTTGAGCTAACAGCGCCAGCCCCAGGTTATTATGGACTTCGCCCCTGTTAGGATTGAGTTCAATAGATTTTTGAAAATGTTCAACAGCACCGGTATAATCTTTTTCCATGACCTGGTGCTGCCCCAGGTTCCGGTGGACAATGGCATTGGGGCCGGTCACCTCCATGGCACGGGTGAACAAGGTGTAACTGTCCTGCCAGTGTCCTGTCTGATGCCAGGTAACAACGCCCAGGACTATCAGCAGAAACAAGGATAGCGTGGTTGAAAGTTTGCCCAGGATGGTATTTGAGTTTATCATGCTTGCAACCGGCCAGGCGATCATGATGAAAATCCCGATCTGGGGTACATAGACCCACCGGTCGGCCATTTCCGGATACAATCCTCCCTGGACCAGTCCGATCATGGGAAAGAGGGTTCCCAGAAACCAGAACCAACCAAGTGCAAACCAGGGCCTGGATTTCAAGACGGAAATGACCAAAAGTGAAGCGATAATCAACACTAGGGAGGCACCTATCACCTGCCACAAAGGTATGGATGCGGGGAACGGGTAGTAAACCGCCAGTTTGTCCGGCCAGATGATTTTTCCCACATACTTGGTATATGCGACCACCGCATTTTCAATCCGCAGTGACATCGGACGGTGATCCCTGGTTATGTAGCCGCCGATCAATTTTAGCGTGTGTGACGATATCAAGATAACTGCTACGCTGAGTGCCAGCAGGGGCACTTTTTCTAAGACAAGTTTGCGGATGGTCGTACGGGGAAAACTGTTGCTCCCGGCCATTGTGGTGAACATGCGCGCTCGATTCAACGGCCAAAAATCGATCATGAGCAGGACAAAAGGAAGCGTTACCAGAAAGGGTTTCGAAAGAAGGCCCATCGTGAATATAACACAAACTATCAGGTACTTGCCGGTATCAGGTTTCCGTGTATAGGCGATATAGGCGAGCATGGTGAGCATCCAGAAAAAGGTGCTTAGGACATTTTTCCTTTCCGCTATCCAGGCAACGGAATCAACGCTCAGCGGATGGATCGCAAATAGAGACGCTATAATGGCGCCAGGCAGATAAGCACCGGTCATCAAGTAGAAAACGAAAAACAGAAGCAGGCTGCTGGAAATATGCAGCAACAGACTGGTCAGGTGGTGCATGCCCGCGTTCAGCCCGAAAAGCTGGCAATCGAGCATGTGGGACAACCAGGTCAAGGGGTGCCAGTAAGACCGTTTATTGTCGGTCAAAGTGAACGCATACTGCAGGCCTTCAGGGCTGATGCCCTTTTGAACAACCACATTGGTCGTTACATACAGGTCATCGTCGAAATTGATGAAACCGTGCCGAATGATTTGGTAATAGATGCCAAAGGTTGCAGCCGCAAGGAGCACCGCAAGGATGATGGCTTTATATTTCTCTGGAAAGGACCTGGGTTTTCGGGCGTTTATAATCATTATCTTGCTTATGTGCGGCAATCCGAATCAGCCGCTTTGCCCGTGATGGCCGGCGGGGCTAGCTTAGGCGTTATTAACGTTAAACTCATATCTAAACGAGCATTTTTGCCATAAATATCAGTACAATTCAAGGAATATAAGTGCATCCGGGCCAAAAGGCGGGAACCACGCCATCTTTAATGCCGGCCAACTGGCTTCCAGTTCCCGGCAGCGGCCCAATGCAACTGTATTGGCAGGGCCCTCTGTCGCTACCGGCATACCTATAAACCCTGTTGACTTGGGTTGGAAAACTTCATATTAATTAAAACTTTTAGCCATGATAAATGATGCTCGAAAGGTCTATAGCAATACATGAAACAGACATTGAAGAAACTGATCATGGCGGCGGTCCAGTCGGCCCACGGTGCGGGTGACCTGCCGTCCGGGGAGATCCCCGAGTTCGTCGTCGAGGTCCCCAAAGTGAAGAGCCATGGGGATTTTTCCTCCAATCTCGCTATGACAATGGCCCGGCAACAGAAGATGGCCCCGCGCAAGATTGCCGAAATTCTATTGGGTCACCTGGACGATTCGGACGGCCTGGTAGCGAAAAGTGATATTGCCGGACCGGGTTTTATCAATTTTTTCTTGAAAACATCAGCGTGGATACCTGTGCTCCGGGAGGTTCATCTGGAAGATAAGCGCTACGGCGAATCGAGTATCGGCTGGGGCCGTAAAATACAGGTGGAATTCGTCAGCTCCAACCCAACCGGGCCGCTGCATGTGGGGCATGGTCGCGGGGCGGCCGTCGGCGACAGCATTGCCAATATACTTGCCATTTGTGGTTGGGATGTGCAGAAAGAGTATTATATCAACGATTCCGGTCGCCAGATCCAGACCTTGGGGCGCAGTGTCTATTACCGGATCAAGGAATTGGCCGGAGAAACAATTGACTTTCCCAAAGAGTGCTATCAGGGGACCTATATCCGGGATCTGGCGCAGCAGGTAATCGATGAAAACGGTCCCGATTTTGCCGGGTGTAAGGATGATGATAAGATTATGATCTGTGCCCGTTTCGCGGCCGGTAAGATCCTGGATGGTATCCGCGCGGACCTGGAGAACTTCGGCGTAGTATTTGACCGCTGGTTCAGCGAGCAGAGCCTGTATGACAACGGCAAAGTGGATGAAATGATAGCAGCATTTAAAAACAACGGCCGGATCTACGCCAAGGATGATGCTCTGTGGTTCAACACAATGGATTTTGGCGACGAAAAAGACCGGGTCGTGGTGCGCAGCAACGGACAGACCACCTATTTCGCATCCGACATTGCCTACCACCAGGAAAAATATGAAAGAGGGTTTGAACGGGTTATAGATGTCTGGGGCGCCGATCATCACGGCTATATTCCCCGCGTGTCAGGTGCTATCCAGGCCTGCGGCTATCAAAAAGAGCAATTCGATGTCATCCTGGTCCAGCTTGTCAACCTGTTGCGGGCCGGCGAACCGGTGGCCATGTCCACCCGGGCGGGAGAGTTTGTAACCTTGAGTGATGTCGTCGATGAAGTCGGGGCGGATGCCGCCCGGTTCATTTTCTTGACCCGCAGTGCCGACAGTCCTCTGGATTTTGACTTGGAACTGGCCAAGCAAAAGACCAATGACAACCCGGTCTATTACGTCCAGTACGTACATGCCCGTATTGCGAGTATATTGCGCAAAGCCGGGGTGCAGGGATTAGATCCTTTGGCAGATCCTGATGAGGCGGCTTTGGCCAGGATTGAAGCCCCGGAAGAGATCGACCTGATGAAACTTCTCGATCGCTACCCTGAAGTGCTTGTTCGCAGTGCCGACCTCATGGAACCCCACCGGGTTACCTATTTTCTAATGGAACTGGCATCCGCCTTTCATACATATTACAACAAACACAAGGTTCTAGGTGAAGATCAACAAATGACGTTGGGCCGGCTTTATCTAGTGCGAGCGGTGCAGAAGGTTATCCGCAATGGCTTGGGGCTGCTGGGGGTAAGTGCACCGGATCGAATGTAGAGGCCATCTCATAGAAAGTCTTTTGACCCAATCTCGGCGTTGGGTGTAATTTCCAAATCCTCGAAATACGTAAGTATTCCAACGGTTTTAAAATTACATCCGCCTTGACCTTGAGTCAAAATCCATTCTCTAGGATAACCTCTAAACTATAATAAAAAATCTGAAATATATATGTTAATAACAGGTTGAAATTACTAGACACCATAGCCACCCTTTATATTTTTTGTTATCTATGCCCAAAAGTGGAAAAAAAGATGGAAAAACGAAGCCTTATGGTTGGTTATGGGCTGTTTTCCTGATTTCCGGGTGCATGTTTACGGTGGGTGTGCTGGTTGGGCGGGGCAATGCTCCCGTGGAATTCGACATCCAACAGCTTCAAAATGAAATCAAGGCCCTGAAGGCCAAGGAGCAAAAGGCAGAGACGGCACAATACAAGGTTGAGCCAGGCTTTTATGAAGCCCTCAAGAAACCGGTGGAGACGGCGCCGCCACCGATGCCTAAGGAACCGGTTAAAGAACAGCCACCACCAATACCCAAGGCACTGGGAAAAGAACAGCCGTCGCCACTGCCTAAGGCTGAGAGAAAACAGGCTGCTGTAAAAACAGGTAAAAAAAATGAGCAGGTAAACTCGGATAAGGCCCTGCGTGAGCTGGGCGGCAGCGACAAACCGCTCACAATCCAAGTTTCGTCACTCAAAGATCACGCGTTGGCCCAGCGGACGGTCCAAGCACTCAAGGCTGCCGGTTACCACGCTTACGTGATAACAGCCATTGTGCCCGGCAAAGGGGTCTGGCACCGTGTGCGCCTGGGGGCCTATGCCGATAAAAAAGAGGCCGAACCGGTAATGAAGCAACTTAAATCCGAAGGCCGAAAGCCGATTCTGGTTACGAAATAGAGTGATAGTTATAGTTTTGACGCGGATTACAAAGATTTCACAGTATGAAGGTCAAGGTCAAAAATCGTTTCTCGCGCAGAGACGCAGAGGCGCAGAGACGTCCTCATTAGATTAGGACCAATTGTACAGTCCAGCGAAGTCGGGAAACCAGTAATTTGCCGGCTTCGCCGGATGGAAAAATGACTGAAAACCAATTGGTTTCCAATGGTGATTCGTGCGATAGCGCGATAAAATATTGATCTTGATTTTCTCTGCGCCTCTGCGTCTCTGCGCGAGACAGTGATTATGCTTTTGTTGTTTAGGAAAAAGGAGTGCATATATGAAAATTACAAAAGATGAGGTTATGAAGGTAGCGACTCTGGCCAGACTTGATATAGATGACGCCGCTATTGAAACCTTTGCAGAGCAGATTTCGACTATCCTGGATTACGTGGATACCTTGAAAAATGTGGACACGGAAGGCGTCCCGGGAACCTCCCACGCCATTTCGCTGACTAATGCATTTCGGGAAGATGAGCTGCGCGAGCATCTCGAGCGAGACCGGGCGCTGAACAATGCGCCTGAGAAAGAAGAGGGGGCGTTCACGGTGCCTCGCGTAATTTAACAAATTCGAAGATCTCAAATTTGTTCGTGTTAAGTTTTAAGCGTTAAGAAATCCCGATTTTGGAGAAATGATGGAACTTCATGAATTGACCATAAATGCCGCCCATGACCTCTTGAAGAACAAAGAGGTATCCAGCGTGGAACTGACCCGGGCTGTTTTGGACCGGATTGAGGCGGTGGATGACAAAGTGGGCGCTTACCTAACCGTTGCTGGTAACAGGTCCCTCGCACAGGCCGCAGCTGCCGATAAACGTATCGCGGCCGATGATATTGCGCCTTTAACCGGTATCCCCCTGGGAATCAAGGACCTCATGTGCACCCGTGGCATACCCACCACCTGTGCATCCAAAATCCTGGAAAATTTTGTTTCGCCCTATGATGCCACGGTGGTGGAGAAATTGAACAGTGTCGGTGCCGTGACCATTGGCAAACTGAACATGGATGAATTTGCCATGGGGTCCTCTACCGAGAATTCCGCTCTCCAGAGAACGGGCAATCCCTGGGATCTCAATCGAATACCAGGCGGGTCCAGCGGCGGCTCGGCTGCCGCAGTGGCGGCGGATCTGTGCCTGGGCGCGCTTGGTTCCGATACGGGCGGTTCCATCCGGCAGCCCGCTTCTCATTGCGGGGTAGTCGGCATGAAGCCCACCTACGGTCGGGTATCGCGTTTCGGCTTGGTGGCGTTTGCTTCTTCCCTGGATCAGATTGGGCCGCTGGCCAAGGATACCCGAGATTGCGCTTTGCTGATGAACGCGATCAGTGGGCATGATCCGCAGGACTCCACTTCGGTACCTCGTGATGTCCCGGACTATACCGCCGCTCTCCAGAAGGGATTGAAAGGCATCCGGGCCGGGATTCCCAAAGAATACTTCGACAAGCAAGGCCTGGACCCGGACGTGTCAGCGGCGGTTAAAAAGGCCATCGAGACCCTGCAAGGTCTTGGCGTTGAATGCGTCGCAGTCTCTTTGCCCCATACGGAATATTGTGTCGCCGTTTACTATGTTATCGCCCCCTGCGAGGCGAGTTCCAACCTGGCGCGTTATGATGGGGTGAAATACGGCTACCGGGACAAAACGGCCGAAAGCCTGATTCCCATGTACCGGGCCACCCGGTCAGCCGGGTTCGGGGCCGAAGTGCAAAGGCGAGTTATTATCGGTACCTATTGTCTTTCCGCCGGCTACTATGATGCCTACTATGGAAAAGCATCCCAGGTACGCACCCTAATCACCCGGGATTTTCAAAACGCATTCGAAACCTGCGACGTGATCCTGTCACCCGTCGCTCCGGAAACGGCCTTTAAAATCGGCGAAAAGGCGGATGATCCTTTGAAAATGTACCTCTCCGACATTTTCACATTGTCGGCCAACCTGGCGGGCATTCCCGGGATGTCGGTGCCCTGCGGGTTTTCGCAAGCGGGGCTGCCGATTGGCCTCCAGATTCTCGGGGCGCATTTTTCGGAAGCGACCCTGCTGAAAGTGGCGTATAATTTCGAGCAAGCAACCGATTTCCACAAACGGAAGCCAGAATTCTAAAACCATGGTCAAAATCTTATTCTCGCGCAGAGACGCAGAGGCGCAGAGAAAACCAGCAATTAGACGGCTTCGCCGGTAAAATCTAAACCCAAAAGATGTTTTGATTCTTGTCTTACGCGCGCTAGCGCACCAAAATTTTACTTTGATTTTCTCTGCGCCTCTGCGCGAGAATAATCAAAGGGTTTTTCAAAGGGGAACCAACCATGGGCATACAACCACAAGGCGATAATATTCGCAACGCCGTCCGGTGGATTTCCGAACAGCGCAAAGAAGACCCGGAGGCCTCCCTGCCGCGCCTGATCGAAAAGGCCGGCGTTCGTTTCAACCTGTCGCCTAAAGACGAAATTTACCTGGCCCGGGCTGAAAACTACGAAGAATAGTGGCAGCAAGTTGCGCATAGGGCATAGAGCCTGGCGCATAGAGTGATGATTAAAGCGCATGGGCTTCACAATTATGAGAGGAGAGCTCAATGCATAGCGTAAAAGCAAAAACTGAAAGCAAACGCCAGTTTTTCTTTACAGCTGGGAACCTATATGGTTTTTGCCCTATGCCCTATGCCCTATGCCCTATGCCCTGTGCTTCGCGGCAGTAGCTTATATTTGGATTAATACTCAACCTTTGCCATATAAATAATCACCCGGAATAACCCGCCATGTCTAAGATAAGAATCCTGCCTGAGAACCTTTCAAATAAAATTGCCGCCGGTGAGGTGGTGGAACGGCCGGCTTCGGTGGTGAAGGAACTGGTGGAAAATGCCCTGGATGCGAACAGCGACCGGATAACCGTCGAAGTGAAAAGCGGCGGACGCGCATTGATCCGCGTGGCGGACAATGGCGAGGGTATGAACCGCGACGATGCCCTGCTGTCGCTCGAGCGGTATGCGACCAGCAAAATCTTTACCGACCAGGATTTGTTTGCGATCAATACTCTGGGTTTCAGAGGGGAAGCGCTGCCCAGTATCGCGGCCGTATCCAAATTCGAGATAGTCACCCGGCAGACCCAAGCAGATACCGGCACCCGCATATTCGTGGAGGGCGGCAAGATCAAGGCTGTCGAAGAGGTGGGCGCGCCGCCGGGAACTATGATCACGGTCAAGCAGATATTTTTCAATACACCGGCCCGGCGCAAGTTTTTGAAGACCGTGCCCACAGAAATGGGACACGTGGCTGATACCTTAGCCCGCATTGCCATGGGCCGGCCCGATGTCCGCTTCCGATTGCTGCACAATGGCAAGGCAATCAAAGAGTGGTCGGCTTCATCCGATCCAGCCCTGCGGGTTGCCGATGTACTCGGTACGGGCGTCAGCGGGGATCTACTACCGGTCAACAGCTCCAGGCCCGAGGTTGCAGTGTTCGGCTGGGTGCTCTCCGGACGCAATACCCGGAGTACCTCCCAAGGGATCTATATTTACGTGAACAACCGGTTTGTGAAGGACCGGGTGATCCGGCATGCGGTGATTGCCGGTTTCTCCGGGCGGCTCATGAAAGGACGCTTTCCCGTGGCAGCCCTGTTTGTTAAAGTGCCGCCGGACCAGGTGGACGTCAATGTTCATCCCACCAAGCACGAGGTGCGGTTTTCAAACCAAAAGGGTGTGCACGATGCCATCGAGAAAGCTGTAGATGCTGTGTTGCGGGCATCAGACCGCTCCGGGTGGGAATACCGGCCGGCTTCGTCGCAAACTTTCCAAAATAGCACCGGCCTTTATTCAGAAACCCAATCTCATGAAAAATCAGAAAGGCGGGTGTCGGAACAGCCGGTGGCATTTAAACGGGAAGATCTTACCGGCAAAGGCCCAAATGATCGGCTGGCGCCTTTTAGTGCGGTGACAACGCCACCGGATAAATTCGTTTCGGATAACAGGGTCGCAAATAAACCTGCGCCACCAGATCTATCTGAAATAAATAGGAGTGTTGGCGGGCAGGATCAATTGTGGGCATCAAGCCCGTTTTCCAAACTCAAAGTGATCGGGCAATTTTATGATACCTATATCGTTTGCGAAGCGGTCAAGGGTCTGGTGCTTATCGATCAACACGCTGCCCATGAACGGGTAGCCTTCGATGAATTGAAGCGGGCCGCCGCCCAAAAGCAGGCTCCGGCCCAGAGGCTTTTGATGCCGGAAACCGTCGAACTGGGTTACCGGGAAGCGGCCGCCCTGGATAAATTGCTCTCTGCGCTGGCACAGGTAGGGTTTGAGATCGAACCGTTCGGGACCAATGCATATGTCATTAGTTCCGTACCGGCTTTGTTGGCTCAGGCCGAAGCAGCCCCGCTGGTCCGAGAAATTGTCGAAAAATGTGTCGCTGTCGGCATACCAGATGACCCCGGCCAGATACTCGACCCCTGCATTGAACTCATGGCCTGCCACAGTGTCATCCGCGCCAACCAGGCGTTGACCTTTGAACAGTCAAAGACCCTGTTGCAGCAGCTTGACGGCTGCGAAAATCCTTCCCATTGCCCTCACGGTCGTCCTACCTGGATCAGTTGGTCGGTGAAAGAGTTGGAGAAAATGTTCAAAAGAATCGTGTAACCCGACCGAAAACCAAATACATAGTGCACAGGGTAAAGGCGAAATGCCAAAGTATTGCGAGGGCCTTTTCTATAGCGACTTTCGGTTTAAAGATTAACGCTATGCTCCAAGCCCCATGCTCTTTGCAAACAAAAAGCCCCGAACCGATAAGATTCGGGGCTTTTTGTTGCTTGTTTTTCGCCTCTTAGCGACGTTTAGAACGTGACGGTCAAAGCGTGAAACAGCGTGTACATGTTGTCGATCTTAGTTGTAGTACTTCCTTGTTTCCAGAAGTCACCGGCGTCCAGATACCCACCCATGACCTTGTATTCCAGGTTTTCCATGGGCGTCCACTTGAGGGTGAAGTCGTATTCGTTTCCGACTTCTTCATCCCAATCAGTGGTAAAATTGGTGCCGGTGTTCCAATTGTAGTAATTGGTTCCCGGTGGTTTATCGGCCTTGGCATTACCGAAGGCGAAATCCAGGTGGAGGTTGTCCATCACCTGCCATCCCAATCCGACATAAATGACCTTGGCACCGGCTGTCGCCAGGGTACCCTGGC
>Ga0126331_1000088_pt1 | contig 39168 bp, 33 predicted proteins | sample InaspJWI98metaG_FD_96379 | JGI IMG/M metagenome (GOLD analysis project Ga0126331, IMG submission 96379) | Marine gutless worms symbiont microbial communities from Oahu, Hawaii - Inanidrilus sp. 2 OAHU.JWI-98 metaG | ecosystem: Host-associated > Annelida > Digestive system > Unclassified | place... | reverse complement strand
TTTATGCGTATCGTCCAGCAGGCTGTAAAAACTTCAAAGATCACTTGGAAAGACGTTACCTGGGATATGGACCCCATATCCGAGTACTTTATGCCTGCTGGAGCTTTTTAGAGAACCGAACAATTGAAAACGGTCATTTTATTGATATATTGGGAGAGACCGAGAGACAGTGCGGGTGTTCTTATGTGGAGTTTATCATGCCCCTATCGCAAAATGCTTTAAAGGTTCTGGAAAAACGTTATCTCGCCGAGGGTGAAACCTGGGAAGAGTTGTGCCGCCGGGTCACAGACAAGGTCGCCGAAGATGAAACCTCGTCGGCTGCCCGCAAAAAGTGGGCCCGGAAATATTACACGTTGATTCATGACCTGACATTCCTGCCCAACAGCCCGACCCTGAGAAATTTTGGACGGAACAACGGATCGGGTAGCGCCTGTTTTGTCCTACCCCTGGAAGACAGTCGCAAAGGAATCTTCAAAACCTTGTCTGATGCAGTGGACGTGCAAGCCTACGGCGGCGGAACCGGAATGGATTTTTCGACGATCCGCCCCCGGGGAGACCGGGTAAACTCAACCGATGGTTCTGCAACGGGGCCCATAAGTATAATGGGGATTTTCGACTACACCATCGGAGATATCATTAAACAGGGGGGGACCCGGCACGGCGCCAACATGGGTATCTTGAGGGTTGATCACCCTGACATTGAAAAGTTTATCAGCTGTAAAACCCTAGAGGGGGAATTGAAAAATTTCAATATCTCAGTGGGGGTGACTGATGCATTCATGCGAGCGGTCGAACGGAATGATGACTATGACCTTGTTTTCGAAAATAAAAAAAGAAAAACGGTAAATGCTCGGGCCATCTGGAATGCGATGATTGAGGCCGCCTGGCGCAACGGGGAGCCGGGAATCGTGTTTCTGGATACCATCAATAAGCACAATCCGCTGGCGGCTGCCGGCCTGATAACGGCCACCAACCCCTGTGGGGAGCAGCCGCTGCTGCCCTATAGTTCCTGCAACCTGGGATCCATAAACCTCAACGCGGTGGTCATGGGCAATTGGATATCTGGAAAAGCCCGCATCAATTGGAAAAAACTGAAGTCCATCACGGCCGCGGCCGTCCGGTTTCTCGATTCGGTGATCTCCACCAACCGCTATCCTCTCCAGGAAATTGAACAAGTCACCAAGCGTTTCCGGCAGATCGGTCTCGGTGTAATGGGGTTTGCCGACCTGTGTATCAAACTGAACCTGCGGTATGGTTCCAAAGATTCGGTCAAAGTTGCCAAAAAAATCATGGAGACCATTTACCGCCAGGCCCTGGAAACTTCTGGACAGCTAGCCGCAGAGCGCGGCCCGGCTCCCTTTTTTGAGCAACACAAGACTGGTACAGCCCCCCGGAGAAACGGGGCGCTGACCTCCATTGCACCCACCGGCACCCTGTCGGTACTGGCTGACTGCTCTTCCGGATGTGAACCGCATTTTGGCCTAAACTACACCAAAGAGTGTCTCGAAGGTGAAAAGTTGGCCATGATGCCGGCGGTATTTCGCGATTATATCGAGAAAACCGGGGGAAATCAGATTCCTGATTATTTTGTAACCACCGACGATATCTCTTTGGAAGAACACATAGCTGTACAGGCTGCCTTTCAAAACAGTGGCGTTGATGCGGGTGTTTCCAAGACCATCAACGCACCCTATCATACAACCAAAAAGGCCGTCTCCAAAGCCTTCTTTCGTGCCTGGAAGGCGCAGTGCAAAGGCATTACCTTCTACCGCCAGGGGTCCCGCGATGTACAGGCGCTCTATGAAGAAGTTGCCGCCGCCGCGAAGAAAGGTGGCGACCCCCTCAAAAGAGGCGAACTGAAAATGCGACCGCGGGCGACCACCGGCCCCAGCTTGAAGATGAAAACGGCCTGTGGAAAGTTGTATGTGGATCCCCACTTTGACAATGAAGGGGTGATTGAGGTGTTTATCCGTACAGAAGGTGGCGGTTGTACCGCCAACACCAAGGCCCTGGGCTTGTTGCTTTCCTATTGCCTGCGGGCCGGGATAGCCCCGGAAGCACTGATCAAATCGATGAAAGCCATTCACTGCACAGCCTGCACACGCGCGATTCTTTCCGGCAAAAACGTTGAGGTGAACAGCTGCGCTGCCGGTATGGGCAAGGGGTTGGATATTGCCCTGCAAAACAGCTCTATTTACCGCAAGGTAATGGAGCAGCTGGAAGACGCTGAAATGCATTTTTCAGAAAAGGGCAGCCCGACCACCGGCAACCCCAAATGCCCGGATTGCGGGAGTCCTTTGAACCGGACCAGCGGGTGTATTTTGTGTTCCAACCCCGAATGCGGGTGGAGCCGCTGCTGAAGCCATTTTAAGAACGCCTTTTGGCCCAATCTCGGCGTTGGGCGCGAATATCGGATCCTCGAAATACTACCCGTATTACTCCGGTCCGATATTCCCGGCCGCCTTGATATTGAACCAAAGTGCATTCTTAAAATGGCTTCAATGCGTTTTCATCCTGAGCCCGAATGAAGCTTTTGCAAACACTTCTACGAAGCTAAAAACATGATGCTTGACCCTGGTGTGCGATGTGGGTTATTTTAACCATCCTGATGATACCCTTAACCTCTAACCGGAGCAGTACCAGTTATGAAAATTCACTTTGTTGAAGCGCGCGACCTGCCGGATCTCTGGTTTCAGGCTGTACACGATATTCTCGATGAAGGCCGCCGATTCACCATTGACCGGGGGTCTTATGCCGGACAGACCCGGCTGGAATACGATTATTTCTGCGGGCACGTGACCTATCCCGGCACCCAGCCGGTGATTCCGGATATTCCCCCGTCCTGCGGTATCCCCAACCCCGTTGAAGCGGCCTACATTTATGGCGGTGACGGGTATGACCGATCGTATATCGAGTACCTGATGACCGGTGAAAAAGAGATCGGTGAATCCTATACCTACGGTGAACGACTCACCCGGGCACCGCTGACCGGTAACAAAATTGCCTGGTGGGAAGCGGGCAACGAAGAAATTATCGACAAGCGCGAAGTGGACGGCACCGCCGTGTTTACAGAAGATGGGCAACTCTACCTCAATCAAATCGAGTGGATTATCCAAACGTATAAAAAGCACGGGCACCGCAACAACCAGATGGTTCTACAAGTGGCGCACCCTTCTGACTGCACCCTGCTGGATCCGCCCTGTTTAAGATCGATCGATACCCGCATTCAGGACGATACCCTCAACTTTTTTGTCTATTTTCGCTCTTGGGATTTATGGGGCGGCCTGCCGGCCAACCTGGCCGGGATCCAGAACCTCAAAGAATACATGGCCGGAGAAATCGGAGTCAAAGACGGCGAAATGATCGTGGAGAGCAAAGGGCTGCACCTTTACGGTTATGCCGAAGACTTGGCTAAATTGCGCTGCCTGCGGGATTAGATTCGAATTTTCGTTTTGGAAGCAGCCATCTAATCGGCTTAACTTACACCCCGGTTACCCAATAAAGAGGAGGCTTTATGGCTATACAATCATATACCGCCCCCGACTTGTATGATCTCATTAGAGACCAGCATTCGGATTTTTTACTTCTCGATGTGCGCAACGCTGCTGAGTTCGCCCGCTTTCAGATAGAAGGACCGCGCACCGTTGATATGGTCAATGTACCCTACATGGAATTCGTTGAGTTTGAAGAAGAGAGCGTGGCCAAGGTTCCCACCGGAAAAGAGGTGCGCATCGTGTGCGCCAAGGAGGGCTCGGCCAAGTATGTGGGTGAGATTCTGGAAAAGACGGAATCCTTTCAGGATGTGTATTATCTGGAAGGCGGCATCAAGAACTGGGGTAACATGTTGGTTTCCACCCCGGTGTCGAATCAGGCTTTGGGCAAGGAATATGAGCTGTACCAGTTCCTGCGTCCGGGCAAAGCTTCCTGCAGCTACGGCCTGGTTTACAACGGGGAGATGATGCTCTTCGACCCTTCGCGTAATGTGGACTTCTACACGGGCTTTGCCGGGGATAAGGGCGTCAGAATTGTACGTACGTTCGAAACGCATTTGCAAGCCGATTACATCTCTGGGTCCAACCAGATTGCCCGGGCCACAGGTGCAGCCTTTATGGCGCCGCCAGACGACTTCCAAGGGGCGGTATTTCACTACAGCCCGAGCCTGGACGGTGACACATACGCCTGCGGTGGCGGGCCGGAGGTCAAAGTGATGCATACCCCCGGCCACACGCCGGGCAGTACCTGCTATTTGATCGATGATAGTTACTTGGTAAGCGGCGATACCGTATTCGTTCAGTCCATAGGGCGTCCCGATCTGGGCGGCCAGGCCGAAGCCTGGGCCAAGCTGCTTTTCGCCACCCTGCAGGAGCGTATTGCGCCCTTGTCTGACACGGTGGTCGCCTTGCCCGGGCACTTTGCCGACTGGAGTGAGGCCAGTGGTGAAAACCACGTTGTGGCCGCCACCATGGGCGACATTCGTGAACGCAACAAGGAAATTTACGCTATCACCTTGGAAGCCGATTTCGTCCAGTTCATCAAGGACAACATGCGCGAACAGCCGCCCGAGTATGCTGTGATCCGACAGGTAAACGCCGGTCTCCTAGAAAAAGAGGTGGACGAACAGGAGGTCCTTGACCTGGGCAAGAACGAATGTGCCGCCAGTGCGGCCAAGTAACACCGGCGGGCGGGTTTCATGACCACAGGGACGCAAGCATACGGAGGTGGCGATGGATCAAGATGCATTAAAAGCGTTGGAGGAACGCTTCAGCCAGCGGTTGGAAGAGTTGGAAGCACAACTTGGGAAACTGAAAAAGGCCGGGCCGCAGAACAAGCTGGCCATGGTGGTCTTTTCGGGGGATCTGGATAAGGCCATCGCGGCCATGATCATCGCCTCCGGATCGGCAGCCATGGGTCTCGACGTAAGCCTGTTTTTCACCTTTTGGGGTACACCGCTCCTGCGCGCGCCGAACAAGAAGCCCGGGACCAAAGACTTTTTGGGCAAGATGTTCGGCGCCATGCTGCCCCAAGGCGCGGCCAAACCAAAACTTTCCAAGATGCACATGGCGGGCATGGGCACGGCCATGATCAAGTCCGTCATGAAAAAGAAGAACGTGGCTACACTGCCGGAACTCATCGATCTGGCCGGGGAACTGGGGGTCCAGATCACCATTTGCGAAATGTCCATGGACCTCATGGGCTTTACCCGCGAGGAGATGATCGACTACCCGGATCTTAAATACGGCGGGGTGGCCGCGTTTGTGGCCGAGGCGGCCAAGAGCAAAATCCAGCTGTTTCTATAAACCGAAGAGGAGTACATCATGAGCGATATCAAGTTTGCAAAGGAACTGGACCTCAAGGGGTTGGCCTGCCCCATGCCCGTGGTCAAGGTGAGCAAGGGCATTAAGGAGATCGAGGAAGGACAGGTGTTAAAAGCCGTGACCACTGACCGCGGGTCCCTTTCTGATATGCCCGCATGGGCTGAAACCAGTGGCAACGAAATCGTGGAGACCGTTGAAGGGGACGACGAGTTTACCTTCTACATCAAACGTACGGCCACTTAACTGCCAGGCTTACGGGGGAAGGGTATCACATCCCGGATATTGGTGATTACGGTTACCAATATCAGAAGCCGCTCAAACCCCATTCCAAAATCACTGTGTTCCACACTGCCAATGTCTCTTTCGGCCCTGGTCCGCGGTTGCACCATCCCCGTTAATCAGACTGTTAAAAGAACGAGTCTCAATCACTAAGGAATTGGAAACTAAAGCGCAAGCAACCCCCTCATTTTTTCAAGACTCTGAAATTTCAATATAGCGGTCATACCCATTTCGCGAAGGCTCCCATGAAGCGATTTTTTCCAGCCGCCTATAATATTAGAGCCCATCCGGTACTTGTGGGCTTGCTGTTAGTAGCCCTGCTGACATCACGGCGGTGGCAGCAGGTAGTATCTTCCCAAGTATGGGTTGAAGAGGGGACCCAGGTTCTGGCCCGTTTCATTACCAATGGCTGGTGGGCCCTTTTCGAGCCGGTCAACGGATACCTGATCACCATACCCAAGTTAATCTCGTATACGGCAATATCAGCGTCCTTTACATATTATCCCACCATCGCACTTGTGCTGACCTGGCTGTTTATCACCGGCGTCTGTCTCGCAGTCGCTTATTCCCCAACGATGCTTCGTGCTCCCGTTTTCTGTGCCATTGCCGTTTTGATCGTTCCCTTGAATCCCGAAGTCTTCGGTTTGCCGTTGTACACATTCTGGTGGAGTTCCCTGCTGCTATTCCTGGTGGCCCTCTGGGATGCGCGGGTACCAAACACCGCCTTACGGCTTGCATACATCTTCGTGGGTGGGCTTTCCTCACCACTGATTGTTGCCATACTACCGGTTTTGTACTTTCGAGTCTTGCTTTACCGTTCCCACGGAGGCGAAAAGGCCGTTGCTGCGACAGCGACGGTGGTTGCCGGTGTCCAGTTCGCCCTCATCCTGCAAAGTTCAGCGGGCAGCGTCCCTCCGGTATCATCGTTTTTTTCATTCATCATACCAAAATTCTTTGGATATTACCTCAGCGGCCCATACGCAAAAAACGTTGAAATGTTGTGGCTGGCCGGACTGGCTTTGTCTGGTCTGATCGCCTGGTGGTTGATCCGGCATCACCATAGGCCCTTTGCCTGGATCACCACTTATCTTCTGATCGTTTCCATTGCCCTGGTCGTCTTCCGCGTCGATCTGGTGTTGATAAACCCTGTATCTACAGCCCCGCGATATTTCTTTTTTAGCTATGTGATCACCAGTTGGATCCTAATCCAACTATTCATCGACAGCACCGACGCCGCTTTTGTACGGACCGTTACGGGCGTTGTGCTCACCGCAGCCCACCTCAATGCGGTAACGGTTTGGTCACAGGATCACGATGAACTGATGTGGAAAGACCATACCAACAGCTGCCGCTCTTTTGTAGAATATGCGATCCCGGTGCACTATGACGGCAAAGCCGCGCGGGCCCTGGCGTTCGTGGTTCCCGGAACCGCCTGCATCGAACTGTTGGCTAAAGATATCATGACCTCGGCGGCAACCATCGATGCTTTGCCGACGTTTCCCTTCACCACTGTCGATCTCGCCGACATAGATCGGCAAAAACTCTCAGGAATAAAGGTTGTTGAAAATTCGATGACCGCCACCCTCAATTTGCAATCGGTCATTCCCGCTGATCCCGTCATCTGCTTTTTCAATAAATCCGATTCGGATACGGGAAGAATTGTCCTGGAATTGCAGCGAGGCGATACGATCCTTTACCGCTCCGGGTCCAATAACACAGGGCAACGGCTCATCATCAAGGGGCACGAACATGAATTTATACAATCACTGGTGCCATCGGAAGAATGGGTTGGGTTGTCATTTGCCAACAAAAAACTACCCCAGCAATTTACCTTGATTATCGAGGACAGGGGGAAGCAGTGGGGGGAATGGTCGGCATTTGCGATTGCGCCCCCCTGAAAAGCGGGACTTAAAATTCAATACTGCCGGGCGTGCGGGGAAACGGAATCACGTCACGGATATTGGTGATGCCCGTTACCAGCATCAGAACCCGCTCGAATCCCATCCCGAAACCGCTGTGCTCCACACTGCCGAAACGGCGGGCATCCAGGTACCACCAATAGGGCTCTTGCGGCATGCCGGTTTCGGAAATACGTTGTTCCAGTACCTCCAGCCGTTCTTCGCGCTGACTGCCGCCGATGATTTCACCGATCCGGGGAACCAGTACATCCATGGCCGCCACGGTACGGTCGTCGTCGTTGAGACGCATGTAGAACGGTTTGATTTCCTTGGGGTAATCGAACAGGGTGACCGGTTTCTTGAAGTGCTGCTCGGACAGGTACCGCTCGTGCTCGGACTGGAGATCTTTTCCAAAATCCACCGCGTATTCAAATTTCTTTCCGGACGCCTTCAAAATGTCCACAGCATCAGAATAGGGCAGGCGCACAAAGTCGGAAGACACGATATTCTCGAGCGTGGGCATCAGGGTTTTGTCCACGAACCGGGCAAACAGGTTCAGGTCCTCCGCACAATGATCGATGATCCAGGCAACCAGAAATTTGATCAGATCTTCTCCCAGCTGCATATTACCGACCAGGTCGCAAAAGGCCATTTCCGGCTCCACCATCCAGAATTCGGACACGTGCCGGCTGGTATTGGAGTTTTCCGCCCGAAAGGTCGGTCCGAACGTATAGACATCCCCCAGGGACAAGGCCAGCATTTCCGCTGAAAGCTGACCGGAAACGGTGAGATTGGCTTCGGTACCGAAAAAGTCTTCCGAATAGTCAGCCATGCCATCTTTGATAACGGCCTTATCCGGTGCCAGCGTTGTGATCCGAAACAACTCGCCGGCCCCCTCGCAGTCACTCCCGGTGATAATCGGGGTGTGGATATAGCGAAAGTCGCGGTCCCGGAAGAACTTATGTACGGCAAAAGCCAGTTCCGACCGAATTCGAAATACCGCGCCGTATTTGTTCGTCCGCGGACGCAGGTGGGCGATGGTGCGTAAAAATTCATCGGTGTGCCGTTTTTTCTGCAGGGGGAAGTTGTCCGGAGCGATGTTGATGATATCAACCGCCTCAGCTTGAATTTCCCAACTCTGTCCTTTGCCCTGGGATGCAACCAGGCGGCCGTTAATTGCCACAGCAGAACCGGTGGTGATCTTGCGAATCTCATCATAATTCGCGAGGGCCTCTTCGGCAATGACTTGAATATTTTTCAGGCACGAGCCGTCGTTGATTTCCAGAAAGGAGAAACCTTTTGAATCTCGGCGGGTGCGCACCCAGCCTTTAATCAGCACTTGGTCCGCCGGATTTTTCGACACCAGCAGTTTTACTATCTTTTGGCGCATCATGAATTCCCTCGCTTCTTTGAAATTAAATCGGTTTTAAAGCCCCTTAACAGGTTCAAGGTCAAGGCGACCGCGAGGTTCAAAACGGAGGAATACTTGTCAGTATTTCAAGGGTTTGAACCGAGTGCCCAACACAGAGATTGGGCCTGTTAAGGGGCTTTAAAACCGATTTTACAGTTTAACCGTGATATAGTACCCGCGATGTCCGCGCTGCAGCAGCAGGACCACCGATTTTTTCCGGCGGAATTTGACGATGGCGGCCTTAAAATCCTCAACATTGTTGATATTGTAATCATCGATGCGGCGAATGACATCCCCCGGACCGGCCCCGATCCGGTCCAGGTAGGTGCCGGTGCGCAGGTCGGTAATCAGCACACCCGTGTCAGCAACCACACGGTATTTTCGGCGGGCGCTGCGATCCAGGTTGGCGACGGCTACCCCGAGTAACCGCTCGGCCAGGGCCAGGGCTTGCTCTGGCGGGAAAACCGTGGCATTGACCTAGGCGGTTATGAACTTGTCACGGCGTTTAAGGTGGACCTGGATAGTCTGACCGGCGGCCACCCCGCGCATGATATCTTGAAAGGCGCTGTTGGAAGGAACCGGGCGGTTGTTTATCCTCATGATAATGTCTCCGCTTTTTATACCGGCACGATCCGCCGGGCCCTTGCGGGCAACCGATTCCACGATGACCCCCTTACCGGTGGGGATTTTGTAATATTCAACCAGTTCCCGGTTCAGGTCCTGAACCAGCAACCCGATCCAGGCCTGGATGACTTCGCCGTAGGCGATCAAGTCGGAAACGATACGCTGGGCTTTGTTGATTGGGATGGCAAAACCAATGCCGCGGGCATTGGCGTATATGGCGGTGTTGATGCCAATCAGGTCACCGTTGATATTTAGCAGGGGGCCGCCTGAATTACCCGGATTGATCGGCGCATCAATCTGGATAAAATCATGAAACGTGCGGGCCTCGGTGCGAACGCTCCGGTTTACGGCACTGATCACACCGGTCGACACGGTGTGCGAAAAACCGAAAGGATTGCCGATGGCGATCACTGTTTCGCCGATCAACAGGTCGTCGCTGCGGGACATCTGGATATCCGGGAGGGATCCTGGGGATTCGATCTTCAACACCGCCAGGTCGGAATCCGGGTCGGCGCCGACAATCTGGGCGTTGAACTCGCGCTCATCTTTGAGGGTAACGGTTATCGTACCTGCGCGCGTGATGACATGCGCGTTGGTCAGGATGAAGCCGCGGTTGCCATCTATGATGACCCCGGACCCCAGACTGGTTCGCTTTTGCTGCCGGTTGTACCCATGATCGAAGAAATCTTTGAAAAAGCGCTCGAAAAATGGGTCCATGCCAAACGAGTTGAACGGGTTCTGCTCCGGCCGGCCTTCATACTCTGAACTGATGTTCACCACCGCCGGTCCCACCCGTTTAACGGTTTTGACAACTGCGGTTTCACGGTTATATTTTTCAGCAAGAGCGGGCAAGGGGACCAGGAAGCAACAAATCAGACAAACCAGGAAGATTCTGTTTATAATGCAGATGTTTTTATTGCCTGCCGTGGATTTTTCTGGCATTTAGATTCCCTTTTCTTCAGAAATACAGGTAAAAATTTATAACATGCCCAAAAAAAGCGTTCAAGACCTACTGCCCTTTGTGGAACAGCCAAGTCAGTATCTTGGGAATGAGATCAACAGCGTTCACAAGGATCACCGGGCGATTGCCTTAAAGGTGGCCCTGGCTTTTCCGGACCTTTACCAGATCGGTACCTCCCATTTCGGTATGCAGATTCTCTATCACATCCTAAACGCAACGCCGGAAATCTGTGCCGAGCGGGTTTTTGCGCCGGACAGTGACATGGAGGCCCAACTGCGTAACGCCGGAATACCGTTGGGTACCCTTGAAAGCCGAACACCGCTGGCGAATATGGATATCATCGGTTTCAGCCTTCTGTATGAGTTGAATTATACCAACATGCTGGCCATGCTCGATTTGGGGGGCATTCCATTTTACACCCGCGAGCGGGATGAGTCCCACCCATTTGTCATTGCCGGGGGGCCCTGTATGTGCAATCCGGAACCGGTGGCGGATTTTTTCGATGCCGTGGTCATCGGAGATGGTGAGCAGGTCGTCCAGGACATGGCGGCCGCCTGGCTCGAGTGGAAGCAGGCCGGGACCCGGGACAAGCAGTCCTTGCTGAAAACGTGGGACGGCCTTGCGGGCGTCTATATCCCGACATTCTACCAGGCCGTTTATGACGACAACGGTTTTCAGACCCTCAAACCGGCAAGAACCACCAAAACGGCCATACCACGTGCCGTCGTCTCCAATCTTGATCTAACCCCCTTTCCGACCTCCCCCCTGGTTCCCTACGGGCGGCCGGTCCACGACCGTTTGCGACTGGAGCTTTCCCGAGGGTGCACCCGGGGGTGCCGATTTTGCCAGGCCGGCATGATATACCGGCCGGTGCGGGAACGATCCGCCCGTACGTTGGCCGAGCTGTCTCGGGAAAGTCTTAAAATGACCGGTTACGAAGACCTGTCACTTTTGTCGCTGAGCACCGGTGATTACAGTCACATCACGGAACTTATGGAATATTTGATGGCGACTTGTGAGAATCAGCATATCGCCATATCGCTGCCCTCCCTACGGGCCGGTACCTTGACGCCTGAACTGATGCAGCAGATAAAAAAGGTTCGAAAAACGGGATTTACCATCGCCCCGGAAGCCGGCAGCCAGAGGCTGCGGGATGTCATCAACAAAAACATTTCCCAAGAGGATATTCAAAACACGGTCGCTGACGCCTTTTCGTTGGGCTGGAAACTGGTCAAACTTTACTTCATGACCGGGCTTCCCACAGAGACCCCGGAAGACTTGGATGAGTTGATCCGGTTGGTCAAATCATTGCGGCACAGCCGCGAAGCAAAAGCGCGCCGGCGCAACCTCAACGTCAGCGTGGGGACCTTTATCCCCAAACCGCATACACCTTTTCAGTGGTCTCCGCAGATATCGCTGGAAGCATCCCGGGAAAATCTGAATCGACTCAGGAGCGCCTTGAAACTGCCGGGGATCCAATTCAAGTGGCAAAACCCTGAAATCAGCCTCCTGGAAGGGCTCTGGTCACGGGGTGACCGCAAGCTCAGCCGATTACTGGTGAATGCTTATCGACGCGGATGCCGTTTTGACGGGTGGGGAGATAGATTAAGGTTGGATATCTGGCAGGCGGCCATAGATGAAAGCAATATCGACGTGGAGTTTTATACCCGGCGGCAGCGTTCCCTGGATGAGCCTTTGCCATGGGATGTTATTGATATCGGCGTGGACAAGACCTATTTACAGACAGAATGGCAGCAGGCGCTGGGCGGTCAAACGAGTACTGACTGCCGGCTCGGTGACTGCAACAACTGTGGTGTCTGTGATTTCGAATCCTTGGAACCGTTGCTTTCCATTGACATTTCAGAACAAAGGGAAAGTACGCCTCCTAAAGATCGGCCTGAAGATGACGAACGCTTTCGCGCGGTCCAGATCCAATTTTCCAAAACCGGCGATGCCCGCTTTCTTGGTCACCTGGAAATGGCCAGCATTTTTGCGCGCGCCCTTAAAAGGGCCGATGTCTCGGTTAAATTTACCCGGGGGCATCATCCCAAGGCCAAACTTTCCTTTCAGGACACTCTGCCTCTGGGTATGGAAAGCCTGGAGGAGTTCTTAAAGGTTTCCATTTTAAAGGCGGAGGACGAGCAGGTGCTTGTCCACCGGCTGAACCAGGAGTTGCCTCGGGGGTTGCGGGTCCGGTCAATTTCCGTGGCCCGGAAGACGAAAGACGCAACCAATCATGGGGTACACTACTCGGTCGAACTTCATGACGGCGTGTTGGCTGACCAACGCTTGGCTGAATTTACGAAGGCTTCGGAATGGATCTTTACCAAAACCGGAAAAAAAGGTCGCCGGAAAGAGCTCGATCTTAAAAAAATGGTTGAAAATATTGTAATTTCGTCTGAAAAAGAGTTATCTTTAGGACTTAGTACGGATGCTGGTAAAACCGTGCGGCCGGCTGATGTTCTCGGTAGTATTTTCGGACTGGACCAGAACAGTATACGCACCGCGCGCATTGTCAAATTGGGAACCCGGCCGGTATAAAAACCTGAGCCACCACGCCTTGCAGTACACGCGCAGGAACTATGTATCGACGACTGATCGTTAACGTTGCGGAACACGAAACCCGGGTCGCCATTCAGGAAGATGGGACTATCGTGGAGCTGTTTGTCCAGAGAAAAGACGGCTCGGATATTGCCGGGAACATTTACAAAGGCCGCGTACAACGGGTTTTACCCGGCATGCAAGCCGCGTTTGTCAATATTGGTCTCGAACAAGCCGCCTTTTTGCATGTGAACGATGTCATCGATGAACGTTTTTATAGCCAAGACGACTATGCGCAAGCTTTCAGCAATGACGATGCCCAACCGGACGCTACCGAAAAGGATACGGAGGCTGATGATTTTTTCAACGCACCCGACCGAGAAAAGCACATTGAGGAATTGCTGCGGGAAGGGCAGGAGATCCTGGTACATGTCGCCAAGTCACCCATCGGCACCAAAGGGGCCCGGGTAACCGGCCACGTTTCCCTGCCCGGACGATACCTGGTTCTCATGGCGAATTCCGATCACATCGGGGTGTCTCGCAAGATTGAAAACGAGGAGGAAAGAAGCCGGTTGAAGGCGATGATCGGTGACCTGCGGGAAGATCACATCGGTTATATTGCCCGGACGGCCAGCGAGGGCACAGACAGCCGCAAGGTGTCCCGCGAAATGAAATTTCTGAACAACCTTTGGAAGAACATCCTAAAAAGATATCAGGCTGCTTCGGCTCCGGCCTTGCTGCACAAGGAGCTCGATGTCAGTTTGCGGGCCCTGCGTGATCTACTGACCAGTGAAGCGGAACGTCTGATCATAGATTCGAAAAACGCCTACGACACCATCAAAAGATTCATAGAAACCTTCATGCCGGGTCTGCGTAATTCTATTGAACTTTACGAAGGCAGTGAACCAATATTCGATGCTTTTAACCTGGAAGGCGATATTTCCCGGGCGCTACAGAAAAAAGTGTGGCTCAAATCCGGCGGCTACATCGTGATCGAACAAACCGAGGCACTGGTGGCCATCGATGTCAATACCGGCCGTTACGTGGGGAAGCACAATCTGGAAGAAACCATCGTGAAAACCAATCTTGAAGCCGTCAAGGAAATTGCTTACCAAATACGGCTGCGGGACATCGGCGGACTCATCATCATCGATTTCATAGATATGGAAAAAAAGTCCAACCAGGACAAAATCTACAACGCCTTCAAGGATGCGTTGAAGAAAGATCGCAGCAAGATCAACATCCTGCCGTTCTCCGAAATGGGATTGATTCAAATGACCCGCAAACGGGTTAAAAAATCTCTAACCAGCCTCATGTGTGAGCCCTGTTTTTACTGCGAGGGGGCCGGTTATCAAATTTCGCGGCGTACGATTTGTTTTAACATTTACCGGGAAATACTGCGGGCCGCCCAGGATATGACCGGGGAGCGCTTTACCTTGCGGGTCAATCCCGAAATAGCGGAATACCTGCATGGGGAAGAAAACCGGATCATCGTTCTGTTGGAACAGATCACCGGCAAACCCGTGATTATATATCCCCATAAAGAGTTTCACATGGAGGAGTTTGACATCTTTGAACACCAGGCTTGATTCTTAAAGGCCAACTCAATAAAAGGATTTTGGTTCAAGGTTCCGTCCCCGCCTTGGAAGCTTCCGTCTTCGCTTGCCAAGCTAAACTGGACAAGCGGACATTTTTAAGATGCCTCTAATTTTCGATCTTGACATACACAATTGTATGTGTGTATGGTGTCCGATTGTAGTGAACTATTGACGGATAAAGACGCCGTTTGGTAAGCAGGCAACGGAAAAGATAAAAGGAAACATTTAAAATGAAACGGACATTTCAACCGAGCAGAATTAAACGGGCCCGGACCCACGGATTTAGAAAACGGATGTCATCCAAGGCCGGGCGCCGGATCATCAACCGGAGAAGAGCCAAAGGCAGAGCGCGCCTCGCCTGTTAGCCGGCTGAATTATAAACCAATAAACACCGTGAAAAAAGAATGCGCCCCGGGGTGGATTCTTTTTTCTCATTGGTCCGCAGGAAACGTGGCCGACCGGAAAGGCCCTGCAGCGAGCTGCACACCTAAACCGCAACCATGTCGGATTACGGGTACTCAAAGCAAGAGCGGCTGCTCAAAAGAGGTGACTACCTGTCTCTTAACAGAGACGGCGAAAAATATCATCGACGGCATTTTTTGTGTGTTTACAGAAAAGGGCCGGGGTACCGATCACGACTGGGACTTACCGTTTCAAAAAAAGTCGGATCCGCCGTGACCCGCAATCGGATTAAAAGAACGTGCCGTGAGTTTTTCCGTTTGAACAAAAACCTGCTGGGGGGTGCCTGGGATATCAATCTTATTGCCAAGAAAAGCGCCGCGACAGCATCCCGGGAACAAGTGATAGCGAGCCTGAAAGAAATTTTTTTGAGGATCGCGGAGAAATAGCCATTAGACAGTTAGCCCTAATTTTAATTAGATTCTATCAGGCGGCCATTTCGCCTTACCTGGGCCGGAATTGCCGCTTCTACCCTTCCTGTTCTGAATACAGTTATCAGGCTGTCAGCAGATATGGTGTACTACAGGGTTGCTACCTGTCGGTTAAGAGAATAACTAAATGCCACCCCTTTCACAGCGGTGGCTATGATCCCCTGCCGTAATTATAAGCCCCGGAAAAATACGAGAATTCAATATGAACATGGGACTTAACGCGTTATTCAATACTTACGACAATACCGGGCAAACATTCGTATTGGGTGACACCAGGAGAAAAGTATGGACCAGGTAAGACTGATTGTTGCCATCGGGCTGTCTTTTTTAGTTTTTTTTATATGGGATGCCTTTTTCGTCGAGAAGAAGCCGGTCGAAGCACCGGCTACGCAGCAGACAGAAACCGCACCCGAGAAAGTAAAATCCGAATCCGTAGTAAAGGGACCGGCACCACCCGTCCGGCCCGCGACTGATCAGAAAAAAGTGATTCAGACAGCCGCCCCCACTCCTTCCCAGGTCCGAACGCCCACCGCGCGGGACATCCTGGTCACGACCGATAAATACGAGGCCCGGATCAGTGAACGGGGGGCCGCCATCACCAGCTTCCGACTGAAAGACTACCAGGATAAGGTTGGTGAGAACGGTAATATGTTAGAGCTGGTTCCGGCTTTCATAAAGGACGGAACCACCCGCGTACATTTTGAAGACAGCCGCCTGGGCGAAGTGCACAAGGCCCTGTTCTCTGCCGGGAATCATCCGACCAACCTGACCGTAGACAACGAAAAACAGAGTCTGGTCCTTACCTGGAAAGGCACCGATGGCGTTGAAGTGGTGAAGACCTACACCTTTCACCCTGGTAAGTACCTGATTGATCTTGATATTGCTATCGTAAACCACACCGCCGGCACGCTGAACGAGCGGCCGGCCATCGAGTTGGTCGGTCCCCGGCCCCAAAAGACCTCTTATACGTTTGAAGGTCCCAGCGCTTACATTAATAACGAACTCGAACAGATTAAGATAAAAAGTATTGAAAAAACGAACACCTACAATGGTCGAATTGAATGGATCGCCTTGCAGGACCGCTACTTTCTGACCGGGCTCTTAACGGATCCCAATAACGAAGCGCACCTCGTTCTAGGGGCTACCCGAGAGACACTGCAGAACAAATATGTTCATCCGCCGACCCGAATCGAACCCGGCCAGCAGGTTGTGTTAAAACACCAATTGTTCATCGGTCCCAAGCAGATGGACCTGCTCAACGACGTTGGCAAAGGGCTGGGCAACCTGATTGACTTCGGCTGGTTCGATTTCCTGGCCAGGCCCTGCCTGCATTTCATGAACATGATTTACGGCGTTATTCCCAATTACGGCCTGGCGATCATTATCCTTACCATCATTATAAAGCTTCTGCTGTGGCCCCTGGGGACCAAAAGCTACAAGTCCATGAATGAGATGAAACGCATTCAACCGCTGATGGCCGAGATTCGCGAAAAATACAAGAACGACAAAAAGAAACAAAACGAGGAAGTCATGAGTCTTTATCGGACCTATAAGGTAAACCCCATGGGGGGCTGCCTGCCGATGGTCCTGCAGATACCTGTCTTTTTCGCCCTTTACCGGATGCTCTACGAAGCCATCGAGTTGCGACATGCCCCCTTCATCGGTTGGATCAACGATTTGTCCGCGCCCGACAGACTTTTTAATTTTGGCATCACCATACCGTTAATGGAACCGCCCTACGGCATTCCGGTACTTACACTGATCATGGGGGCGAGCATGTTCCTGCAACAGAAAATGTCACCGCCCATGGGAGATCCTGCTCAGGCTAAACTGATGATGGCCATGCCGATTGTTTTTACCTTCATCTTTATCAATTTTTCGTCGGGCCTGGTTCTCTATTGGTTGGTCAACAACGTGCTCTCCATTGCCCAGCAGTACTATATTCAAAAGAAATTCGCGTAAGGACGGAGGCTTGGATGATCTCGGAAGTGTTGTTTAAGGGAAAGACTGTCGAGCAAGCCGTTCTAAGTGCCTGCCAACAGCTTGAAATAAAAGAAGAAAGCCTCAATTATGAGGTCGTCTCCAGCGGATCGACGGGTATCTTTGGCCTTGTGGGTGCCCGAAAGGCGCAGATACGAGTTTTTGTCTCGGAAAAACAAGTGGATAGTAGTTTAGAACCACCGGGCCCGGTTTCTGAATCAAACCTGGCCGAGACTGGGGATGCCCCCGAGGCCGCCCTTTCAGAGCCGGCCAGAATCGGACGGGAAGCGTTGGGTAAAATCGCAGCGGGCATCACCCCGGGTACCAGTGTTCGCACCCGGGATGAAGGCCGGCGCATCGATTACCAAATCGAAGGCGGTAAGGCCGGGGTTCTTATTGGAAAACGCGGGCAAACTCTCGAAGCGATCCAATACCTGGTCGAAAAAGTGGTAAACCGCAACAGCCGCGAAAGGGTAAGGGTAAGCATTGATGTGGGGGGATATCTTGCCAAGAAAAGGCAGAATCTTGAGAACCTCGCTGAAAAGACCGCCCGAAAAGCCAAAAAGAATGGTAAGCCGGCCACCATTGGGCAATTGAACGCCCACGATCGCCGGATCGTACATCTTGCGCTGAAAGATGATATTGAAGTGTTGACCAAAAGTGTTGGCCACGGCTACCTTCGAAAACTGATAGTGATACCCCAAAAGCGCCGCACTAATCTCAAGAGAGGCCCGCAGCGGCCTGACTAAACCAATGGATCGCAGTACCATTGCCGCCATTTGTACCCCCAAAGGATTTGGAGGGGTTGGGATCATAAAAATATCCGGCCCCGAAGCCATCCGAATTGCACAGGCACTTTTCCGCCGCCGAAATCAAATGGAATCACAGGAAAAATCGGATTGCCTCAAGGCGTATCGGCTGCACTATGGAATTGTCGTGCAACCCGAAGATGGTGGCCGTATTGACGAGGTCCTCCTGGCAACCATGCGGGCCCCTAAAAGCTACACCGGGGAGGACGTTGTTGAGATAAATGCGCATGCCGGCCCTGTTGTTTTAAACACGATTCTTGACCTCGTGTTGGCGCAGGGAGCGCGTTTGGCGGAGCCAGGCGAATTCACCCGGCGCGCGTTTTTAAATGGGCGCATAGACCTGACGCAAGCGGAAGCGGTTGTTGATCTAATCAACGCGAAGACCATTGCGGCCGCGCATATGGCCAGTTCCCAGATGGCCGGCCAATTACGCTGTGAAATAGAGGAAATCAGCGCTGCTGTTAAGCAATTGATCACCCATAACGAAGCGCGTATTGATTTTCCCGAAGATGTCGACTCGGCCGATCAGGTGGATACGGACTCCTCAACCATAAAAGAAAAGGTGATTGCTCCACTTAAATATATACTTGATCATTACCGGGAAGGCCGCATTTTACGCGAGGGGCTGCGAATGGCGGTGGTAGGGCGACCGAATGTTGGTAAATCGAGTTTAATGAACAGGCTGTTACGCGACGACCGGGCCATTGTGACGGACATACCCGGAACCACCCGTGATACAGTCGAGGATTTCATTAACATCCAGGGTATTCCGGTCGTCATTGTCGATACGGCCGGATTACAAAAAACTAAAAATCCTGTCGAGAGAATCGGTATCGAAAAGACGCTTCGCAATATCGAACAGGCGGACCTGATTCTGTTTGTCGTAGAGGAGGGGCGCGGCATACAAGCAGAGGATGTAGAAATATACGAGAAAATTGCGGACAAATCGCTTTTCATTGTTATTAATAAGAAAGACCTGGAGAATGCCAATAAGCCTATCCGCCTGCCCAAAGAATGGTCAGAGAGCCCCTGCTTGCGGCTCTCGGCCCTTAGCGGCGAGGGCGTAGCGGCGCTGGAGAGCGCTATTTACGGATTTGTGGCCGGTGACCAGCAGGGTTTGATCAATAGTGATTTCGCACCCAATTTAAGACAAAAACAGCTGGTCCAAGACAGTCTGCAGGCGGCCAGGGCGGCCCTGGAAAGCAAACAGCGCGAGGATCCCGGTGAGTTGACAGCTCTCGATCTTGACGCATGCCTGCAGAGCCTTAACAAAATCCTGGGCAAGCACCTACGCGAGGATATACTCGAACAAATATTCAGCCAATTTTGCATTGGAAAATGATGTTTCACGTGAAACAATTGGCTGTCTGATTTTGTTCAAATTTCCTTCTTCGCTCCAATAGCTGCGCCGGACAAGAAGGCTTTTTTGAGATGGCTTCTAATAAACCCTTCGACGAACGGGTCGATAATAGAGAGGTAGGACGATATGGATTTTGATTTTTCACCGTACTTTAAGAAATATGAAGAACTTGTAGCGGTTGCCGAGGATGCCTTCAATCGGGTTAAGAAAGATCATCCGGAATGTGTAAAATGTGAGCTTGGCTGCGCGGAATGCTGTCACGCCCTTTTTGATCTAACCCTTATCGAGGCCTTGTATGTAAATCACAAATTCAAGTCCGCCTTCGAGGGTGAACAGCGTGAAACCATGCTTGAAAGGGCCAACCGCGCGGACCGCAAGACGTATCAGATAAAAAAAAGGGCCGGTAAAATGATGAAAGAGGGTAGTACCGACCAAGAGATTCTGGAAAAAATTGCGTCTGAATCAGTTCGCTGCAGCCTGCTCAACGATAAGGATTTGTGTGACCTTTATGATTTTCGACCGATCACCTGCCGGTTATACGGGGTACCTACAGCCATTGGCGGTAAAGCACATACCTGCGGCCTTTCCGCTTTTTCCCCGGGCGAATCTTATCCGACCGCCAATCTGGATCGGATTCAGTCCGCCCTGATGGCGCTTTCAAATGCCCTGGTCGCGGATCTAAAATCCAAATACGTGACCTTGGGAGAAATGCTGGTTCCGCTGTCCATGGCGCTCTTGACTGATTATGATGAAAAGTACCTGGGCCTGACATCGGATGCCGACGAAAAAACAGGTAGCACGGAGAATGAAAATGAGTAATATTTCACCGGAAGAAGAGGCTGCGCGCAAAAAGGCCATCTTTGATGCCATGTCTCCCCGCGGACAGAAATTTATTCTTAAGAAGGGCTATGACAATTGGGATCCTTTTGAGGCGCCGAAGGATCCCATCGATATACGCACGGATAAAACCAAACGCACCTCCCAACAGCTTATCCGCGAATTTTTGCAGGCTTGTCCCCACGATCAATATACCTCTGCATATGGACGCGGTGCATTTGAGCTCTGCCTGGGAATTGTAAACGACGATGAGGCTGCCCGGGGTATGTTTGATTTTTCTTGCTGGTATCAGAAGCTTTTAAAAGCGGAGGGACATCTGAAAGCAAAAGACAAGTAGTAATCATCGGCCCTTCACAACCAGCAAAACGATTGACCCGGCCCTGACAAGGGTGCCGGGTTTTTTGATGAATCCAAATGTAAGCCAGAAATTTAAAAATCGTATTGAAAGGCTCTAAAATACCAAAAATTCATTGAAAATAGGCGAAAAGTTCGCGATTTGGCCAATTTCGCGAAAACCAAGAAAGGCATACATAGGTATTCATGCTTAAAAGAACTCCCCATATTCGCGCTCTCACGAAGTCGACCCGCGAGCCTTACAGCCACAAGGGTTTGCGCGAAGAGAAACACAATATGTAGTGGTTTTCAGAAAAATTTATACCAAATTTAGTGGTATTGGGGCTGAATGGTCCTAGGTTCAAAAAGAGACCGCCGGGATTAACGCATTGCGTCATGTTTCTGGTAGCTACACTGCAAAGCCTGTCTGTGGTCAAGAGGAAAAGTCCGGCCGAGTTTACGACCGGGCTCTTGTTTGTTGTTTGCCGTTTTTCTATACCATGAAACTCCACAGTATTCCGGCACAGATGGCGGAGCCGATCACGCCGGACGAATTACAGGCCATGGCATGCATCAGCAGGAAATTGGTAGGATCCTCCTTCAAACCGGTCAAATGAACTTCCCGGGCCGAACCAGGTACGGCGGATACACCGGCAGCTCCCAGCAGTGGATTGATTTTTTCCTTCAAAAACAGGTTCATCATTTTCGCAAAAATAACCCCAGACGCGGTAGCGATACTGAAAGCGATGGAACCGAGGAAAAAGATCCCAACCGACTTGCCGGTCAGGAAAACGTCCCCCTGGGTACTGGCACCCACTGTGAACCCCAAAAAGATAGTGGCGGTGTCTATAATGGCACTACTTGCTGTTTTAGCAAGCCGGTCAACCACACCGGACTCCTTCATAATGTTGCCAAAAAAGAAGGTGCCCAGCAACGGAATGGAGGCTGGCGCAAGAAAGCAGCACAGCAGCAGCCCGACGACAGGGAAGATCAATAATTCTTTTTTAGAAGGCCTGCGCGGTTCGGACATCCGGATCAGCCGTTCTTCCCGAGTGGTTAACAGCCGCATGATCGGGGGTTGAATAATCGGAATCAGAGCCATGTAGGAATAGGCCGCAATGGCAATCGGTCCGATCAGGTGCGGTGCCAGTTTAGCGGTCAGGAAGATGGAGGTCGGTCCATCAGCACCACCGATGATGGCGATAGAGGCCGCTTCTTTCGGCAGGAAACCAAGCCCCAGGGCACTGAGCAGGGTGAAGAAGATGCCCATCTGAGCGGCGGCCCCGAGGAGCATCAATTTGGGGCGGGCCAGCAATGATGAAAAGTCGGTCATCGCGCCCAGGCCCAGAAATACAATGGACGGGTACAGGCCAGAGGTGACCCCAAAGTAGAGGTAGTGCAGCACGCTGTTTTCCTCGTATATACCGAGTCCGAACCCCTTGAAAAAAGGAACGTTGCCCACCAGGATCCCAAACCCGATGGGCAATAGCAACAGCGGTTCGTACTCTTTGGCAATGGCGAGATAGATAAACAGGCAGCCAACCAGAATCATGCAGACGTGGCGCCAGTCGGCCAGGTAGTAACCAGTGTTGGATAAAAATTGAAGTAGCAGATCCATTTATCTCTTCCTTAAGCACCTTGTTTGGTTGCGTTCCATGAAAAAAGTCCCTCACCTTTTGAAACCAGGAAGCCGGCCTCGCGAAAGGCGCGAATCGTAAGATGCGGGTGGGGGAAATCGTTTTCGCGGGTGAGGGTGTATAGCGCATCGAGTGCGAACGGTTCCGCAAGCTGCTTAATTAGCGGCTCGTATAGGATCGCTTGCGCTGCAAGGCTCTCCGGAAACTGTTCGGGGAAACCCACCGGTTCGGGCTCGGCGGAGACTTTTTCTTTTTTCTCCATAAAACCGACCAGTCGATGTAGCTGCGAAATGATAAATGACAAGACCGTCAAACCAGTCATCACGATGATGGCCCCGGCAAGCGCCATGGCCCAGCCGTTGTTGGCCGCAATATTTTCAAAACTAAACAACGTAACCTCCTTGAATTTCTTAGCTGATATCCTGTTTTTGGCCGGATGCGTAGACGTATTTCAGCAGGCATTCAGAGGGACGAAAAGAAAACGTTCCGGGTCTTTGAAAGGAGTACTATAATGCACAGATCCGATATAATGTCAACAGATTAATAAGTGTTGCCGGCGATCCTACGCCTGATCCGAGGCCGGCGCGAGACCAGCCATTAAAAGGCCGATCTGTTCCACTCGGGCGGCATCGGTAACCGCAAACGTGTCCATCAGTTTTCCCGCATAAATAACGACTACTCGATCGGCAAGTGAAAGGGCCTCCTTCAGGTCACCGGTGACCAGGAGTATACCGGCCCGTTCGCGAGCTTTCAGCAGCAGGTTCCAGACCTCTTCGGTCGCACCGATATCGAGGCCTTGAGTGGGTTGCTCGGCAACAATCAACCGCGGCCGCCGAAAAAATTCACGTGCCAGAACCAGCTTCTGTAGATTGCCTCCCGACAATTGCCGCGCCGTGGCCCCGATGCGCGCCGGCTGAACATCAAAGGCGCTGATCAAATCAGCGACCTTCCGGCGGGCCCGCCGCTTGGATAGCCAGGGACCGGCACAGAACGCGTGCCGGGTCGTTATCAGAAAATTATCCAGAAGGTTCAGGCGTCCGCAGGTGGCCAGCCCTTGCCGGTCCTCGGGAATATAGCTCAACAGGTTATCCCGGTTGGCATGGCTGTAAAACTTAGCCCAGGTCTTGCCCAGGATTGAAATGCGGCCACCGGTCGGTCGCTGCAAACCGCAAATAATCTCCACAAGCCGCTTCTGGCCGTTGCCGGCAACGCCGACGAGCCCCAGAATTTCGCCCTGGCGGAGTTCCAAATCGATATTGTTCAAAACATCATCACGCAGTCCATCTATCTTCAATACCCGCTGCCGGTGTTCCACCGGCGGGCGCTCAACCTGCAAGATCACCTCGCGACCGACCATTTTGCGGGCCAGCTCAGCCCGCGATGTCACTAACCCGGCCGGCATCTGGTCGGTCAGGCTACCCTGGCGCAGGATAGCGATTTCATCGGCGATTTCTAAAACCTCGGCCAGCTTATGGCTGATGAAAATAATGGCTTTGCCTTGACCGGCCAGCTGCTTCAAAGAGCCGAAAAGCTGTTCGACTTCCGGCGGCGTCAAAACCGCGGTCGGTTCGTCGAATATCAGGATCCGACTGTCCCGGTGCAGCAGGCGGAGAATTTCAACCCGTTGCTTTTCACCCATGGAAAGATCAGCTACCTTGGCGTCCGGGTCTATGGCAAGACCGGCGTCCGTGGCCAGCTCGAGGACCCGGGTCCGCATCAGGTCGCGATTCAGGAGGGGACCGGACTCCTGCCCGAGGAACACGTTTTCAGAAACTGTCATCGCTTCGACCAGCTTGAAGTGCTGATATACCATGCCGATTCCATACCGGATGGCACTGCGGGTACTCGTAAGGTTGACCTTATGGCTATCGATATAAATACTGCCGCTATCGGGGAGAAATTGCCCGGCCAGGATGCTCATCAAGGTACTCTTGCCGGCCCCGTTCTCCCCCAGCAGAGCCGTAATGGTGCCGGCCTTAATGTCTAGGGTGATCTCCCGGTTGGCCCGGACCGGTCCGAAACGTTTACAGATGGCTTCCAGGCGCACGAGCGCGTGATCGGCAGTCGGCATGCGTTTATTCCCGTAATCCTACGATCGGTTGCACAAATTGGGATTCTGCGTCCCAGGGAAACAAAATCCAGGTGTCCTGGCTGACCTCGGTTATAAATGTGTCTACGAGAGGGCGGCCGGCCGGCTTGGCGTAAACAGTTGCAAAATGGGCTTTCGGCAGCATCTCGCGTACGGAGCGGGCGGTATTGCCGGTATCCACCAGGTCGTCAATGATCAACCAACCTTCCCCATCGGTCTGGACGGATTTCAAGATTTCAATTTCACCCTGGCGGTCCTGCCAGGTGTAACTGGCGATACAGACGGTATCCACCAGGCGGATGTCCAATTCGCGGGCGACGATGGCTGCCGGGACAAGGCCGCCGCGGGTAACGGCCACGATACCGGCGAAGAAGTCCAGGTCCAACAGGCGCCAGGCCAAAGCCTTTGAATCCCGATGCAACTGCTCCCAAGAGATGGGGTATGTTTTGGTATAGGGTGTCTCTTCCATTGCGATAATTCCATTTTTTAAGAGTATTTACAGACATATAATTAGAACATAGTTCCATTCACTCCGCCGGTTCGATATTGATTCCCAAAGCGGCCGGAGACTGGGCCCGGGTGCCTTTGCGAGAAGAGAGGACCAGGACCAGAACTGTCAGGCCGTACGGCAGCATCAATAGCAGCGATGAAGGAATGTGAGTCCCCATCGCCTGCAGGCGCAGCTGGAATGCCATGATGCCACCGAAAAGATATGCACCGATGAGCGCTCGCTCCGGCCGCCAGAAGGCGAAGATCACCAGGGCCACAGCAATCCAGCCCCGCCCGGCCGACATCCCGCTGGTCCACAGGTGGGTATAAGCCAGCGATAAATAGGCCCCTCCCAGCCCAACCAGAAACCCGCCGCCGATAACCCCGGCCCAGCGGTACAGGTGCACGGGCAGGCCGGCGGCAAAGGCGGCCTCAGGGTATTCACCCACACTGCGCATGCGCAGGCCCCACTTCGTGTTGCGAAAGAACAGCCACAAAAGGGGCACGATAAGATAGGAGCCATAGACCAGCGGATCCTGTTTGAAGAACACCGGGCCGAGTCCGGGAATAGCGGATAGCAGGGGCAGGGCTACAGGTGCGAAGCCAGTCACTTTCTGTCCGACAAACGGGGTGCCGAGATAGTCGGCCAGCCCCGTACCCAGAATCGTCAGCGCCAATCCGGACACCACCTGGTTGCCCTGGAAACCAATACAGACCAGACCATGCAGGGCAGCCAACAGGGCGCCGGCCAGTCCGCCGACCAGGAAAGCCAGAGATGCCTGTCCGGTGTACAGCGCGGCTATAAAGCCGGCCAGAGCCCCCACCATCATCATGCCTTCGACGCCCAGGTTCAGAATTCCGACCTTCTCCGTCACGATTTCTCCCAGGGTCGCGTACAGGATTGGTGTCCCGGATTGAACCGCGGCGGCCAGCAGCAGTATGGCAATATCAAGAGACATCATTCTTTGCGTATCCCCAACCGGTATTGCGTAAAAAACCCGGCGGCCAGAACGGTCAGCAGGATTAACCCTTCAATGATACTGCCGAAGGCCGCCGGAACCTGAAGATCAAGCTGCAGGTTTTCCACGCCGACGCGCAGACCGGCCAGGAGAAAAGAGGCCAGGCCGATGTACAGTGGATTCAATTTGGCCAGCCAGGCCACGACGATGGCAGTGTAGCCGTAGCCAACCATGATACTGGGCTGCAGCCGGTTCAGGTTGGCCGAAGCCTCCAAAAATCCGGCGCAGCCGGCCAGGGCCCCACTGATCCCCATAGCCAGAACGACCAGCTGTTCATAGGGCAGGCGAGCATAGCGGGCACAACGGACATTTTCACCACTGGCCATAAGTTCGAAGCCGAGCCGGGAGTAACGAAAAAAAATCCAGATGAGAATACCAAAGAGAAAGCAGAGCAGGATACCCCAGTTCAGCCGGGTTGATCCAATGGTGGCGACCACGGCTGCGGGCGAAAAGACCGGCGTCATCGGAAAACCATAGCTCTCCGGATCTTTCCAGCGACCGTACACCAGGTAGTCCAAGAACAGGATGGCGATGTAATTCATCATCAGGGTGACGATGATTTCGTTGGCTTTCATGCGCAACTTCAACACGGCCGGGATCAAGGCCCATAACCCGCCGGTTAAAAGCGACATGCCGAGCATGCCGGGAAGCATCACCAGGGGCCCCAGGCTTTCAAACGTCAGAGCAAACCAGGTGGCCCCGATGGCGCCCAGGGCGAATTGCCCCTCGGCACCGATGTTCCAGATCTGCAGCCGGAAAGCCACAGCCACTCCCAATGAACACAAAAACAGTGGGATCGCTTTTACCAGACAGTCTTCCAGGGCCCAGATGGAACCGAAGGCCCCCTGGAACAGGCGCACAATACCCTCCAGGGCCGGTTTGTCCTGGAAGGCAAGCATGGCCGCACTGATGCCCAAAGACAGCAACAGGGCTCCCGAAAAAACGAGACAGGAATGCCAGAGCGGCAATTCCTGTCTCCTATGAATCCGGAAACGGATCATTTTCTACTCGGTCGTGCCGATGACACCTTTGACGAACCAGGTCATGCCCAGCAATTCCTTGTCCGCGGCGGGCACGTTGGCCGCAAATTTTACATTGCCGGCCTGATCCTGGATCGGACCGGTAAAGACCTTCACTTTTCCGTCAGTCAGGTCAGCCTTCATAGCCAGAACCTTCTTTTGAACGTCGGCCGGCACCATGGCGCCGAAGGGCGCCAAAGAGACGATTCCATGGTCCATGCCCGGCCAAGCGGCCGTACTTTTCCAGGTACCGTTCTTAACCTGGTTGACAATCTCAACATAATAAGGGCCCCAATTCCAGATGGGCGCCGTCAGGTGGGCCTTGGGAGCAAACGCTGACATATCGGAGTTATAGCCCACCGAATAAACGCCCTTTTCCTGGGCGGCTTCCTGCGGTCCCGGACTGTCCTGATGCTGGGCGATCACGTCCGCACCGATATCGAGCAGGCTTTTGGCGGCCTCTTTTTCGGTGGCCGGATCGTACCAGGTTTTGGTCCAGACAACCCGGACTTCGATCGCCGGATTCACGCTCTGGGCCCCGAGGGTAAAGGCGTTGATACCCCGGATCACCTCAGGAATCGGGAACGCAGCCACATATCCCAGGGTATTGTTTTTCGTCATGGCACCGGCCACCATGCCGGAAAGATACCGCGCCTGGTACATGCGGCCAAAGTAGTTGCCCATGTTCTTGGAGGTTTTGTATCCGGAGCAGTGCATAAAAACGGTTTTAGGAAAACGTTTGGATACTTTCAGCATAGGGTCCATGTAGCCGAAGCTGGTGGCGAAGATGATATCGAAACCCTTACGCGCCATGTTTTGGATCACCCTTTCGGAATCGGGGCCATCTTTGACCGATTCCACAAAGGAAGTCGTGACGGATTCCATGGCCTCGACGGCCATCCGGCCCTGGTTATGCGCATAGGACCACCCAGCGTCGCCAACCGGGGACACATATACAAAGCCAACCTTTAAGTCTTTGGCGGTTGCAGGTTGGGCCGTAAGCCCCATCAGCAGGCCGATGACCAATAACACAACTAATTTTTTCATCGTCTTTTCTCCTGTTATTGAGTTTTCAGTTAAAGATAACTAAAAGATTGTGAGATATAGTGAGGTAGACGCCTAAATGTCAATACCGTCGCGCATCTTTTGTAAATACGCGTCCCACTCCATTGGCAGCAGGTTTCTTTTCTGGTTGTTGCACGCTTTGCAGCAGGGCACCACGTTGCCTTTGGTCGTTTTGCCCCCCCGGGCAATCGGAACCACATGATCCATGGTGAGGGCCTGCGGGGCGGTCGACCGGCCGCAGTAATGGCAGCGGCCCTTGGCGCAGCGTCGCTTCCACCACTGGGAGCCTCGCAGTTCGCGGGCTTTGCGCTTTTCGCGCTTAAGGTCGGCTTCATCGGGATAAAATTGATACGGATCCATCGCGTCTCTTTTAGCGTTTCCGATCGCACAATACCAGCACTTAATTAATCTTGGCGAGCTGCCAGCCAGGCCTCGATTTCAGGAATGAGCAGTTGATAGAATGCTGCGCTGCCCCCGAGTCCGGTGCGTCCGAAAAAATAATTGATTTCCAGAAACAGTGGTGTGGGGTCAGGTGCGGTGAAATCGAAAATAATATCGACTCCGGCCAGGTTAATCCCGGTCTGGGCGCACATGTCCCGGGCGGTGTCCCGACCCAACTGCTGCAGGTCTTCGTCGGTATCATGATCGATGCCGGCGCCGGCAGCTACGCTCGTACCAAAGGAATCGCTGCCCGGCCGAACGCGCCAGTAGGAAATCAACCGTTGGTTGAGTACGGCCACCCGGAGGGAGCGGCGGCCATGTGGGATATGCGTTTGCAGAATAAAACCGGCAAGTCCGGATTTTTCGAACTCTGCGGCCTTATACAGCTTGTCGACCAGTTCCTTGTGGGTTTTGATCAGGTAGACAGTTTGACCTTCCCCGCCCCAGTCGAATTTAAACACAAAAGGCAGGGGTAGCGGCAAAGATTCGCCATCTGCAGTCTGCTGACCACTGAAATCGTCCACATCCCTGTAAATAAGGGTTTGCGGAAACGGAACATTCAGCTTCTTGAAAAGAGCCGCCTGTCCGGTTTTACCTGGGTAGGCAAAGCGAAGGTTGTAATCCGGGAATACGTGGGCGCAGTTTTCAACGGCCATACGGTGCAGGGACTCGCGACAGCCTTGCGGCAAAATGACAGCGGACGCCGACTGAATCGCTGCCAGCTCTTCCGGACCAGGATCCCGTCCGGCCACAATAATATTGGTATCGGCGTCAAAGCAGGGATGAAAGGAAAGTATCATTAGTAACCAAAGCGCCTCAGTGCTTTTGTGTCCTGGCTCCAGTTCTTCTGTACCCGGACAAAGAGTTTCAGGTAGACTCGCGTATCCAGCATCTTTTCGATTTCTTTGCGGGCAGCGGCGCCGATCTGTTTTAGTTTGGAGCCCTTTTTGCCGATGATGATGCCTTTTTGGGAATCGCGTTCCACGTGGATCGTGGCCTCGATGCGGGCCAGGTTTTTCGGGCGGTCTTCTTTAAACGTATCGATCGTTACAGCCACTGCGTAAGGGATTTCCTGCCCGGTCAGACGGAAAGCTTTTTCACGAATCAATTCGGCGACCAGAAAACGGTACGGCAGGTCGGTGAGACTGTCTTCGGGAAAGAAGGGCGGTCCTTCGGGCAGGTAGCTTTCCATAACGGATAGTAACGTGTCCACCCCGTCACCCGTGTGGGCCGAGAGCGGCATGATGTCTCGAAACTGGAATTGTTGGGACCAGGCGTCAATAGCCGGCAAAATCTCATTTTTCGGCACCAAATCGATCTTGTTCAGGGCCAGCACGACCGGGCACTTCAATTTCTGCAGAGCGTTTACCAGCATTTTTTCCGCCTCCGGGGCGGGGGCATCCAGATCGACCAACAGCAGGACCAGGTCTACATCACCCAGCGCGGTGAGGGCCACGTCGACAATTCGCGTGTGGAGCTCACCGCGGGCCTGGTGCACACCGGGGGTGTCTATAAACACCATTTGGGACTTTGGAAGATGCGCCACGCCCAGAATACGATTGCGGGTTGTCTGTGGTTTTTTAGATGTGATGCTGATCTTCTCACCGAGAACACGGTTCAGCAGGGTTGATTTGCCGGCGTTGGGAGGGCCGGCAATGGCCACAAAGCCTGACCGAAAAACGTAGTTTTCTTCACCGGAAGCCATCTTACAGCTCCTCTTGCGGCGTATGGGTCACCAGGGTTTCAATTATTTCCCAGAGTCGTTCTTTGCCCAACCGGGATTTGGCCGAGAAGAGCGTGAGCTGCTCCCGGTCGATTTCAAGGGCCGCGGTGATGAGCCGGATTTGTTTGTTCTGTTTGTTTTTGGAAAGTTTATCGGCCTTGGTCAAAACCGGTATAACCGGGATTTGATAGAGGTTGAGCCAGTCGATAAAGTTGCGCTCCTCAACCTGGGGTGTCCGGCGGATGTCCATGATCAAGGTCACCGCCTGCAGGCTGGACCGCTTCTTCAGGTATCCCTCGATCATGGGCCCCCATTTTTTCTTTACGGCCACGGGCACCTTGGCATAGCCGTATCCGGGCAGATCCACCAGGTAGAAAGCCTGGTTGACGATAAAAAAATTGATCAGCTGGGTCCGGCCCGGGGTGGAACTGGTCTTTACCAGATGCTTTCGATTGACCAGGGTATTGATCAGCGAAGATTTACCGACGTTGGAGCGACCGGCAAACGCGATTTCCGGCAGGCGGGCCTCGGGATACTGATCCGGCTTAACGGCACTGGTCACAAATTCGGCGGTTTTAACATGCATAGCAGCCGCTTGGAGATTTTGGTGTTTAAAGGAAGTGGATTTGAACTTCCCCTTTAAAACGCGCCGAGTATCGCAGGAAAGGGCGAAGGAGCGAAGTGCTTGTTTGAGCGTAGCGAGTTGTGCTGAGCGCGCCCTTTCTGAGAAGCGCAGGGCAGCCCGCGGGGCCGCGTTTTATGGGCGTTTTCTTTTGGTTCGTTTTCTTTCACGCGAAAGAAAATGAACAATGTCTACCATATGATAAACAGCTCCAATCTAAACTTGAATAAGACAAATATTGCTGAAGATTTACCCGGCTGGCAAAACCGGCCGGAGATTCTGCAAGGAATCGAGGCCTGATTTAGCTTTATTTTTTTTCTTTAAAATATTTCTCTAACCGATCCATACCTTTTTCAATATTCTCTATGGAGGTGGCGTATGAGAACCGCAGGTAACCCTCGCCGTGGGGTCCGAAATCAATCCCCGGAGCAACGCCCACGTGTGCTTTTTCAAGAATATCGAAGGCCAGCGCATAAGAGTCGTTGGAGACATGTTTTGCGTTGGCAAATACATAAAAGGCACCGGTGGGCTCCACTGTGATGCCTAGCCCCAGGCCCCGAATACGTTCAAGCATGTATTTGCGCCGCCGGTTGTAGGTGTCGCGCATCCGGGCGGTATCCGCACCGGCCTGTTTTAATGCCGTGATCCCGGCTTTTTGCACCATGGCATTGGCGGAAATGAAGAAGTTCTGGTGGATCTTCTGGATCGGGCGGACAAATTCGGGCGGTACAATGACATAGCCCAGGCGCATGCCGGTCATGGCATACAGTTTCGAAAAACCGTTGAGCACAAAGGCCCGGTCAGTAAATTCAAGGATAGAATGCTCTTTTCCCTCGTACACCAGGCCGTGGTAGATCTCATCGGAAATAATATGGGGTCCGAGGCTGGCAATGGCTTCCAAACGCTCCGTGGAAATCAGGTTGCCGGTCGGATTGGAAGGGTAGTTAATAAAAATTCCCTTGGTGCGTGGACTGATTTTTTCCTTGATGGCCTCCGGTCGGTATTGAAAGCCTTCTTCTTCGAAGACCGGGACCGTTACCGGCACACCACCGATGAATTTAATAAAATTGGGATAACATGCATAGTGTGGGTCTGAGATGATGATCTCTTCGCCAGGCTCTACCAGGGCTGAAAACAGCATAAAAATGGCCGGAGAGGTTCCGGAACAGACGATGATGTTGCCAGGATCGACCGTCACGTTGTAGGTGGTCTGGTAGTATTCACAGATCGCCTCCCGCAGTTCGAGCAGACCCAGGCTGTGGGTATAGTGGGTGTAGCCGGCATCCAAGGCCTCACAGGCTGCGGCTTTCACACACTGGGGCATATCAAAGTCCGGTTCCCCGATTTCGAGGTGGACGATATCGACACCGCCTCTCTCCATTTCATGGGCCTTTTCCAGCACGTCCATAACGATGAAGGAGGTGATGTCTCTGGTACGAGCGGTTGTCATTGAATGTTTCCTTAAAAAACCTGGTCTTCAGGGCCAGGTTAGAGATAACTGGCCACGCTGCGGTAGCTGCTGCCAGGTGTTTAGGTCGAAGGCTGAAGACTGAAGGTGAAAGCGCTAAAAAAGTACAAATAACAAAGATTTGCCCGATTTATTATAGCCCTTGACCTGAAGCCCAATTGAACATTGTGGCACAGCCTCTCCAGACCAGGATACTTCATACCACCTTGTTTAGAGGGTATTCGATGATGCCTTCGGCACCCAGTTTCAGTAGTTCGGGAATCAGGTCCCGTACCTGGTCGGAACCAATAACGGTTTCAACCGAGAACCAGGTTGTCTGGTAAAGCGGTGCCACGGTCGGGGCGTTGAGACTGGGCAGCTGCTGGACCACGCTCTCCAGGTTAGCCTGTTCCACATTCATTTTCAATCCCACCAGTTTCTCGCCCTTGAGGGCCCCTTTGAGCAACAGGGCGATCTGTTCGATTTTTACTCGTTTTTTCTCGTCTTTCCAGGCCTGGTGGTTGGCGATTAATTGTGTGTTGGTCTGCATCAGTTCGTGGACGATACGCAGGCCATGGGCTTTGATGGTACTCTCGGTTTCGGTTACTTCTACCACGGCATCGGCCAATCCGGAGACCACTTTGGCCTCCGTGGCGCCCCAGGAAAACTCTATGTCAACATCAATTTTACGTTCGGCAAAATAGCGCCGGGTAAATTGCACGAGTTCCGTGGCGATTTTCTTTCCCCGCATATCCTCCAGCGATTGCACCGGAGAGTCGTAGGGGACCGCCAGCACCCAACGTGCCGGTCGGGCGCTGACCTTGGAATAGACAAGGTCCTGCACGACCTGTACGTCTGAGTTATTTTCGGCAATCCAGTCTTTGCCGGTCAGGCCGGCATCCAGGGTGCCGTTTTCGACATAGCGGGACATTTCCTGTGCGCGACAGATAGCGCACTCAATAGATTCGTCATTGATTTCAGGAAAATAGCTTCTGCCGTTCACATTGATAGTCCACCCGGAGCGCTTGAACAAGGCCAGGGTCGCCTCCTGAAGGCTCCCTTTGGGCACCCCCAGGTTCAGTTTTGACTTCATTTGTTATAAACCTCCTCGGGATCAAACACAGGCTTTCCGACCACTTTGAATTGGCAGTCCTTGGATACGACTCTGTGAAAACAGCTGATATGACCGGTATGACAGGCTGCCCGGCCGACTTGCTCGATTTTTAAAAGGACTGTGTCCGCGTCGCAATCTATCCGGATTTCCTTGACCTGCTGGACATTGCCGGATGTTTCGCCTTTCACCCACAGGGTCCGGCGGCTGCGGCTGAAATAGGTCGCCCGTCCCGTGGCCAGGGTGTTTTCCCAAGCGTCTTGGTTCATATAGGCGAGCATGAGCACCTCTCCGGTTTCAAAATCCTGGGCGATAGCCGGGATGAGCCCTCCGGTTTTTTCAAAGTCGAGCATTCTTAACCTCATTTATATATTGTAGCGATAAAACATCACTCAGTAACCAGAACGTCATGTAATGTCAAACTTTTTTTATATTTGCGTTCGTTCGGCATTCCCAGAAAAGGGCTGGTGATTTGCTTGCCTATCGGGACGTTATCTGTTAGCATGTCCGATCATTATTTTGGAAGAGACGCTGGTTTCGCCGCAGCGCCGCCACCCTGCCGTGTGGTAGTGGGATATAATCACCGAAAGTACTTCAGCAATGCCAAAATCGAAAAAAAGCGCAGCTGAAATCAGAAAAAAGCGCGCCAGCAATAAAAAACCGACCCTCTTTTCGCGCCTGCTCCGTCTGTTTGTCTGGATGACCCTTTTGGCCGGTATTGCCGGCACCCTTGCCGTAATGGGCATTTTTGTTTACCTGGGTCAGGACCTGCCCCGGATTTCGACACTGACCGACTACCGCCCACCGACCATCACCACCGTCTACTCGGATGACAATCGTAAAATAGGCGAGTTCTATAAGGAACGACGCCTCATCATTCCCCTCGAACAGATGCCGGCCCGGTTGAAGCAGGCTTTCGTCGCGGCCGAAGACGCCCGTTTCTACCAACATCGCGGCATTGATATTATGAGTATCATCAGGGCCTTTTTCAAAAACCTCGAGGCCGGCACCATCGTTCAGGGGGGGAGCACGATTACCCAGCAGGTGACCAAATCGTTCCTGCTCTCCCCGGAACGCAGTTATACCCGCAAGATCCGCGAAGCCATATTGGCGTATCGTATCGATAAAACCTTCAGTAAGGATGAGATTCTGTTTCTTTATCTGAATCAGATCTATCTTGGCCACGGAGCCTATGGTGTGGAAGCCGCTTCGGAAAACTATTTTGGTAAATCGGCCAAGGACATGAACCTGGCCGAGTGTGCCATGCTGGCCGGATTGCCCCAGGCGCCCAGCCGATATTCGCCTTTTCGATTTCCCGACCGGGCCAAGCAGCGCCAGATCTACGTGTTGAACCGAATGGTATCCGAGGGATACATCACCAACATCCAGGCCACCGAAGCCATCGACATGCCCCTGGACATCAAACCGCGGCGGAACTGGTATATTGAAAAGGTACCGGCCTACACCGAATATATCCGGCGCTATGTCGAGGAGAAGTACGGTAAGAACAAGCTCTACCTGGATGGGTTGAAAATCCATACCTCCGTCAACATCGACATGCAGAAGATGGCCCGCGCAGAAATCGTCAAAGGTCTACGCGCGCTGGATAAAAGACAGGGGTATCGGGGCCCGCTGCGGTCCATCGCTGCCGAGGAGATCGAGACGCTCTCCCGCGAATTGAAAAAGACGTATGACCTCAACCCCCTTGAAAAAGACAAGAACGTCACCGGCGTAGTCATCGCCGTGGACAACAAGGCCGGAACGGTAACTGTCCGAATGGGCAGCGAGCGCGGTATCATTGCCCTGGCGGACATGCAATGGGCGCGTAAACCGAATCCGGAGGCATCCTACCGCTACGCCAAGATCAAAAAACCGAGCAAAGCCCTGAAGATCGGGGATGTGATCCTGGTTAAACTCAAAGAGAAAGATGCCCAGAGTGGTGATTGGCACTTGGCCCTGGAACAGGTGCCCAAGGCCCAATCGGCCCTTTTGTGCATCGAGGCCGAAACCGGTTATGTGAAGGTCATGGTTGGCGGTCGGGACTTCAAATCCAGCCAGTTCAACCGGGCCGTACAGTCCCGGCGGCAGCCCGGCTCCGCCTTCAAGCCGCTCATCTACGCGGCCGCCATTGACAAGGGCTATACTCCGGCTACCGTGATTATCGATTCACCCATCGTCTATACGGATGAACAACGGGATTTCAAATGGAAACCCGAGAACTACGGCCGGAAATTTTACGGTCCGACACTGCTGCGCAAAGCGCTGTCCAAATCAAAAAATGTGATCACTGTAAAAGTGGTTCAGGATATCGGGATCGATTACGTGATCGATTATGCCCGCAAACTGGGCATTCACTCTGACATGCCGCGCGATCTGTCCATTTCTCTCGGCTCTTCGGGTGTTTCTCTGCTGGAGATCGTGAACGCCTATTCCGTGTTCACCAATCAGGGGTATTTCGTGGAACCGGTGTTCATTACCCGGATTGTAGACCGGGACGGCAAGGAGCTCGAACAAGCCCGGCCGCAGCGTGCGAAAGTCATCGACCAGACCACGGCATACCTGATGACCAACCTGCTGGAAGAGGTTGTCAAGAGTGGCACGGGCCGCCGGGTCAAGGCCTTGAAACGTCCCGTGGCAGGCAAAACCGGAACCACCAACAACCTGTTTGACGCCTGGTTCGTGGGCTATACCCCGGGATACATCACCGGGGTCTGGGTCGGTTTTGACGAGGAGGCCTCGCTGGGGGTCGGTGAAACCGGTTCGCGGGCTGCCAGTCCTATCTGGCTCGGGTATATGCAGCGCTTGCTTTCCGGCAAACCGGTGCGGGTGTTCCAGGTACCTGAAGGTGTGGTGTTCACCAAGATAGACGCCGAGACCGGCCTTTTGCCGATTCCCGAATCCAAAGAGACCTATTTCGAATGCTTCAAGGAAGGGACGGTGCCGATCGATTACACACCGCGGCCGGATGTGGTGGTGGAGCCGGAGCAGTTCTTCAAGGACGACATCTAGTGTTCGGCCACAGGCGGCATATTTTGGCCCCGGGCCGCGTTCTCGCTTCCTGTCAATCTCGACGTAGATCTACTACGCCTCCGTTTGACAGGAATGCTGCGGCCTTGCCCGGAACCAAAATATACCCCCTCTGAAGGGACACTTCGTTTCAAACCTGGCCTCTTCATGCCCGGCATAGCCTTTGGGCGTTGACGGGTTGGCCTTGGGCTGCTTTCTTGCCTGTTTGGGATCCTCGACATAGCGCACTCCGCCTGTGGTCGAGAGCAGGGCTGCGGTCCTGCTCGGAACCAATTAAAACGGGCGCGATGAGTATCTCATCGCGCCCGTTTGGTTTATCCTGTCTTGTGAGATCTAAGCGGTGGTAGCTTTTCTTCCGAAGATTTGTTTAGCCCAGATGCCGCTGAGGATGTAGCTGTAGAGCCAGGTACCGAAGAAGATCAGGACAAAGGCCTTGACGATGTCCATGCCACTGCCGTTGAGCGAAAAGCCCGGGACATATCCGAAAAGGAAGGGTCCCAGGTAAAGGAACTTGGCGAACTTGAACGCCGTGAACGCCGTGCGCCACATGTTGGCCTTGGCGATGGTCGCGCCTGCAAAGGCGGCGATACAGACCGGCGGTGTGATATTCGAATCCTGGCTGAGCCAGTAGACGATCATGTGGGCGGCGATTTCATTGACGCCGAGTTCCGTTAAGGCCGGTACGGCCACCACGGCCGTAATCAGGTAGGCGGCGGTCACGGGAACCCCCATGCCCAGCACCAGGGAGGCCAGGGCGACCAGTAGGATGGTTAGCCAGAGCCGGCCGGCGGCCAGCTCGATGATGATGTCGGCAAAGGTCAGCATGAGTCCGCTGTAGGTCAGTACGCCGATGATAATGCCGATGACGCCGACCGTCGCACCGATCTTAAGGCTGCTCTCCGCGCCCCGGCGGGAGGATTCCACGAACTTCAACAGTTCAGTTTTGATGTCCGCACCGCGTTTGTGCCTGACAATGGCCGCGATGATGCCTAGAATTAGGCCGGCGACCAGTACCCGGTTGCCGCTAAAGCTCGATTGGATTTTGTTGACGATTGCCGGATCTAATACATATTTGAGACCGCCCGTCAAAAGGGCGAAACCCAGCACCAGTGCCATGATCCACACCATCGTCAGGTCGGTCTTGGTTTCAGGGGTCTTATGGCTGATGGCGATACAGGTGGCGATGCCGATGATGGCTGAGTAGCCCGGTGAAAAGCCGGTCAGCATGAGAATGGTGATGACAATCAGCGGCGCGGTGTACACCCACTGCTCTTTCAGAATCTGCGAGGCGCTTTCCTCGCTCTTTTCGCCCCTGATGTTGTACATCTTGGCTTCGTAGTGCACCATCATGAAAACCGAAAAGACATACATCAGGGCCGGGAAGATGGCCACCAGCATGATCTTGGAGTAGGGCATGCCGGTCAACTCGGCCATGATGAAGCCGCCGGCGCCCATGATGGGCGGCATGAACATGCCCGAGATGGAGGCGGCCGGTTCGATCCCGCCGGCCACGTGGGGCCGGAACCCGGCCTTTTTCATCATGGGGATTGTGAAGGCCCCTGTGGAGACCGTGTTGGCGATGGCGCTGCCGGATATTGAGCCGAATAGACCCGAAGCGATAACTGATACCTTGGCCGGCCCCCCGATTTTGTGGCCCACGGCGGCCAGGGGAAAGTCGATGAAAAAGCGCTGGGCGCCGCTTTTTTCCAGAAAGGCGCCGAACAGGACGAACAGGATCACGTAGGTGGCCAGGACGTTGGCCATGATGCCGAACACACCGTCACTTTTATAAAAGATACTGGTGCACACCTGCGGAAAGGTGTCACCAGCGTGGGCGATGAGGTCCGGCATGTAAGCTCCGTAGACGCCATAAAGCAGCAAAATGGTTCCCATGATGACAAACACCGTGCCCACAACCCGCCGGGCCAGCTCGATGCCGATAAGTACCCCGATGATGGCCACCGCCTGGTCAAAGGGGGTTTCGATACCCGTCCTGTAATTGATGGCTTCGAAATTCAGAATCCAGTAGCCGACACTGAAAATCGAAAGCAGGATCAACAGGTAGTCCACTCCACGCATCCATCTGTTTTTTGATTTATAGGTAAGGAAAACAAGCACATAGGTTATGATGACGTAAATACCCCGGTGGTACTGGGTGGCAGCCGGCTGGAGTACGGCGGAATAGGAATAGAACAGGACCAGGGCGACCGCCAGGACGTCAAAGACGATCTTTTCGATTTTGTTTAGTTTTTCGTACACTTTGGTTGCCTTCTTTACAGATGGTTGTCGCGTGGGGTCTGATATCAAGCAAATTCGGGGTGCAGTTTATATCGTAAAACCGCACCCCGTATGTATTACACTGATTGTACCAGGGTCAAGCGATTACAGCATGCCCTTTTCTTTCCAGAACTTTTCGGCCCCGGGATGGAACGGGGTCACGATGTTGGTGGCACCGGTTTTCAGGCTCATGTTCTTGAAGGTCTTCTTCATGGAGAGCATGTGCTTCAGGCCGGCATCCGTGTAGATCAACGAAAGCAGCTTGTAGACCACGTCGGCGGATACCTTGGAGTTGGCGACCCACAGGGCGCTGTCCTGGAAGGAAGGCGCGTCGTAGCCCACACCGCGGTAAGTCCCGGCCGGGAC
>Ga0126331_1000087_pt1 | contig 39189 bp, 31 predicted proteins | sample InaspJWI98metaG_FD_96379 | JGI IMG/M metagenome (GOLD analysis project Ga0126331, IMG submission 96379) | Marine gutless worms symbiont microbial communities from Oahu, Hawaii - Inanidrilus sp. 2 OAHU.JWI-98 metaG | ecosystem: Host-associated > Annelida > Digestive system > Unclassified | place... | reverse complement strand
GCCCGGTGACCTTGGCCACCGCGTCAACCCGTTTGACTGATTTGCCGATTGCCATGAGTAATCCTTTGGTCGGTTTGGCCGGTTGAGCCCGTTGAGCCGGTTGAGCCCGTTGAGCCCGTTAGTCGGTTTGCCCGTTTGTCCGTTTGTCCGTTTGTCCGTTGGGCCGGTTTAGCCCGTTGATCCGGTGGTTTTCTGCTCTGTAATAGTGAATTATAATCATTAAATGAAGTTCCCCGCAGCAAACAACGAAGGAAGTAATTAATTTACCGGCTAAATCGAGCTAAGCCGTTTTACCCATTGAACCAGCGGACAGGTCCTTCAGTCTCAACCGGCTAAACGGGCTCAACGGGCTCAACGGGCTCAACCGGCTAAACCTACTTCATCAACCCCGTTTTTCGGTTAAAGGCCGTGATCAATTCATCGATTTCATCAACACAACCGGGAATACTTTCCCAGTAATCATCATTGTACCATTGTTCCTGGATTTCTTCATAGGTCTTTCCCTGTTGCTCGACCCAGGTAAAGTACTTGAGGTTATGAATGCGTTTGCGACCGTAATAGGTGAGCTCCTCCAGGTTGTCGATGTTCAGCCCCATAAGGTGCTGAGCGTAAACGGCGGCAGCGTCTGTCGGTGTGAATTCCCCGTGCTCTTCTCTCAACTCGTCCAGACGGCTGGCGTACATGTCCATGGCGTCGGTCAGCACGGTCATCACGATGTCATTTTCACCCAATTCATAGTACTTGGCAAATTTTATGGCACCGGCCAGATTGCTGACACCGGAAATTCCCAGCTGATTCAACCCGTCGACCAGTGATTCGGGAACGCCTTGGGATACGAGGTATTTCTTGCCAACCGGTTCATTGAACAGGCGGATAAGGTTCATCGGAGTTTCATCGTCCATGGCAATGATCATATCCGTGTTTTTGATATTGTGAATCCAGGGCACGTGCTTGTCGCCGATGCCCTCGATCCGGTGCGCACCGAAGCCGTTTTGCAAAAGCGTCGGGCATTGCAGGGCTTCGGCGGCAGCGATTTTACAGCCGGGGAACTGCTTTTTCAGGTAGTCACCGCTGGCGATGGTCCCGCCCGAGCCAGTTGAAGAAATCAGGCCCATGAATTTGTCTTTCGGCCGCATCAATTGTTCCAACACGGTCCTCATGGCCGGGCCGGTGACCTCGTAGTGCCAGAGGTAGTTGCCGAACTCATCAAATTGATTGAAGATGACAAGATCTTCTCCTGATTCACGCAGTTCCCAGCATTTGTCAAAGATTTCCTTGACGTTGCTTTCAGAACCGGGGGTTTTGATGATCTCGCCCGACACGGTGGCAAGCCAGTCAAATCTTTCCTTGCTCATTTCCTCCGGCAGGATGGCAATCGATTCGCAGCCTAAAAGGGTGGCATCATAGGCACCCCCCCTGCAGTAGTTGCCGGTGGATGGCCAAACGGCTTTCTGGGTGGTGGGGTCGAACTGGCCGGTTACCAGCCGGGGCACCAGGCATCCGAAAGCCGCACCGACTTTGTGGGCACCGGTGGGAAACCATTTGCCGATGGGAGCCACAATTCGAGCTTCGACGCCGGTCAGTGCCGGCGGAAACTCGATGAAATTCACTTCGCCGAAGCCGCCACCGTGGGAAACCGGCTCGTTGTGCCAGGTAATGCGAAACAGGTTCAATGGATCGACATCCCACAGGCCGATGTTTTTTAATCTGGATATGATAGCATCGGGAATCAGGCGCGGATCTCGCTGTTGCTTAAACGTTGGAATAATGATGTTCTTTTCCCTGGCTCTTTTTGCTGCTCTTTCGAGGGCTTCGGGAACAACGGTTAGATCTATCATGATCATGCCTCCTTTATGAAGAAATGACTAAAATGCGCTAACCCGCCAGCCTCGCCTGAGAGGCTCTCGGTGGCGGGCGTTGAATGCTAAAATTAATGATGGTAATCAATTTAATTGGCTTGCCCGTTGGGCCCGTTTAGCCGGTTGAGCCGGTTGTGCCGGTTTAGCCCGTTTGGTCGGTTTGCCCGTTAGCCCGTTGGCCAGTTCGCCCGTTGATTTGTTGCTCTGGAATACTGGCATATTATCATTTCATGAAACTCCCTGCAGCAAACAACAGGGAAATATTTCATTTTACTGGCGGACAGGTCTGGCTGTCTCAATCGGCTCAACCTAATCGTCCCAGCCGGCCACTACCGTCTTGAGCGCTTCAAAATCCGGGGAGACTTTATACGGCTTTGTGTCTGCAAGCTCAACTGCCTGCATGGCACCGGCCACATCCTTAAGGCCGTTGCCGGTGGCGAGTACGACAATTTTTTCATCCTTGGAAACCAGACGCTGATCGACCGCTTTTACCAATCCAGCATAGGCAGCAGCACCTGCGGGTTCTGCAAAAACACCGGCACCCCGGGCCAACTCGGGGATCGCTCTCAATATGTCTTCGTCCTCAACCGAAAGGTAAGCCCCACCGGTTTCGTTTACGGCGGCTAATGCCTTTATGCGGTCCCGGGGCAAGCCGGCGCTGATGCTGTCGGCAACCGTTTGCGCGTTAACCGGTGGTTTGGTGAAAAGATCTTCACCGTCTTTCCAGGCCTGATACAGATAACTGCTGCCGGCGGCTTGGATACCCATCAACTTGGGTGTTTTGTCGATCCATCCCAGCGCCTCCAAGTCCTTCAATCCTTTGTGCAATCCCCCGATGATACAACCGTCGCCCACACTGACGAAAATGCGGTCCGGTGCGCTCCAATCGAGTTGTTCGCAGATTTCGTACGCAGCGGTCTTCTTGCCTTCTGTCATATAAGGATTATAGCCGGTGTTGCGGTTATACCAGCCATAGGTTTTCGCTGCATTAAGGCAAAGTTCAAAGGCGTCATCATAAGTTCCCTTAACCAGAATGACGCGGGAGCCGAATACCAGCAGCTGGGCAATTTTGGCCGGAGGGGCGGTTTGCGGAACAAAAATGACATTGGGCTGCTGCACGCTGGCACACAGGCCGCTCAGGGCTGCGGCGGCATTGCCGGTGCTGGCTGTGGTAATCACGGACGCCCCTTTTTCCCGGGCCTTTACAACGGCTACGGCGCTGGCCCGGTCTTTGAAAGAAGCCGTCGGCTGACGGCCGTCATCCTTTACCCATACATTTTCCAGCCCCAGGTCCGAAGCCAGGCGCGGGGCATGATATAAAGGCGTCCAGCCCACGGACAACGGAGGTACTTCCGCCTGCGGAGAAACCGGCAGCAAGGGTTTGTAGCGCCAAATCGAAGTTTCGTTTGAGCGCAAAAGCGCATCCCGGCTGATCTGCCGCCCGATGAAATCATAGTCGTATTGAACGTCGAGAATCCCTTCGTTGCCGTGATCCGGGCAGACATATTCGATCTCATCGGGATGATACTGTTTGCCGCACACAAGACATTTCAGGCTGTGTATGCTTTCCATGAATTTATCCCTCCAGGCACTTGAAACCTTTTTATACTGTTGAATGGATTTGTTATCGGATGAGATTATATGAATAATTCGCGTATGGCAACAGGTTAATCCGATATAGTCAGTTGAGTCCGTTTAGCCGGTTGAGCCCGTTTAGCCCGTTAAGATCGTTGAGTTCATTGAAACCTCCGAAGGTTATTCAACCGATTTGTTGCTTCGATGGGCTAATTCCTTTTGGGTAATTTAGCTCCTTTTTATATCAAAGGAAAATACTCTTTTGATGCGGGAAAAAATCCTACCGGCGAATCGGCTAACTAACCCAACCGACTCAATCAGCCTAACTGGCCTAACCGGCTCAACGGGCTCAACCGGCTCAACCGGGCCCAAAGGGCCCAACGTCCCTCTTGACTTAAACTATTCTCCCGGGTATCACTTTACCCGTTGCCTATGAAGACTGAAATATGATACTTGCACCCAGGAATCGATTGTGATTTAGATTGCTGGTCCGCCGAAAGATTTTTTCGTTTAAGTAACATACAAATTTCTGCAAAGGAGGATAAAATGAAGAAAAGCGGTGTATTAATGGTGCTGGTCTTTTTTGTAGTGTTCACGGGTGCCTTTTTTAGCGGAGGACTGGAGCCGTCAAAGGCCGAGGCTGCAGGACCCCAAAAAATTGCATTCATCTATGTCGGTCCGGTTGGTGATCTCGGCTGGAACTGGGAGCACGACCGGGGACGAAAGATGCTGGAAGCAAAGCTCGGGGACAAGGTAGAAACAACCTACATCGAAAGTGTGCCCGAAGGACCTGACGCCGCCCGGGTTATTCGTCAATATGCCCTGCAGGGATACAAGGCGATCTTTGCGACCTCATTCGGGTATATGGACTCAATGATGGAAGTGGCCCGGGACTTTCCCAATGTCTACTTTGAACACTGTTCAGGATTCAAGACAGCTCCCAACATGAGCACTTACTTCGGTCGCATTTACCAGCCCCGTTATCTATCCGGAATTGTGGCCGGAAAGATGACCAAAAAAAACGTTATCGGCTATGTAGCGGCATTCCCGATTCCGGAGGTAATCCGGGGTATTAACGCCTTTACCCTGGGTGCTCAGTCGGTTAATCCAGATGTTCAAGTGCGCGTCGTCTGGACCAGCACCTGGTTTGATCCTGTAAAGGAGCGTGAGGCTGCGGTCGCTCTGCTGGAAGCCGGTGTAGATATCATTGCACAGCATCAGGACACCACCGAACCGCAGAAAGCCGCCAAGGAAAGGGGGCTTATGAGTATCGGCTACAACTCCGACATGCGCGGTTTTGTCGGCGACAGCGTGCTGGTCAGCCCGGTGTGGTCCTGGGGAAACTATTACGTGGATACCGTCAGTGCCATGTTAGACGGCAGCTGGAAGACGCATCAGTACTGGGGAGGATTGAAGGAAGGTTTCGTCGAGCTGTCTGAATTCAGTCATATAGTGCCGCCACCAGTCAGGGAACTGGTTGTTAAAAAGCAGCAAGCGATTTTGAATGGCACCTGGGATGTATTCCATGGCCCGATTGTCGACCAGAATGGAAAGCAGATCGTGGCTGCCGGCGACAAGATGAGTGACGGGGATATGCTCAACATGAGCTTTTTCGTAAAAGGTGTAATCGGGAAAGCGGGTAACTAGTTGGAGCTGGGACATGGGCAGTTGATATTCCGTGTTCAACTGCTCGCAGAAATACCTAAGCTGGACGAGCCGAAATTGAAGATTGAAGATTGTAAATTGAATATTTGTAGTATCGCTCGCGAAGCGCAGCCGCTTGCGCCGCGTGTCGCTTCGTCTTCTCTAAAACAATCAGAATGTTAACCTTTATCAACATCGGCTTGTTCCGGCCGGGATATCGAGGGAAATGAAAACGCCCATCCTCGAGATGAAAGGAATTACCAAACGGTTTCCCAATGTGTTCGCCAACGACCGCGTGGATGTGGAGCTCTATCCCGGTGAGGTCCTGGCCCTGCTGGGCGAAAACGGAGCAGGCAAAAGCTGCCTCATGAATGTTCTGGCCGGAATTTATCGGGCCGACGAAGGTGAAATTTACATCCGGGGCCGTCGGGTGGATATCAATTCACCCCGTGATTCGATGCTGCTCGGTGTCGGTATGGTCCATCAGAACTTCATGCTGGTGGACACCATGACCGTAGCGGAAAATATCATCCTGGGATTGCCGGACCTGCCGTTTGTGCCGGATATGGGCAATGTTGCCGAACGGATACGCGAACTTTCCGAAAGATACAATCTTCAGGTCGACCCGGAAAGTCATATCTGGCAGCTGAGCGTCGGGGAGCAGCAGCGGGTTGAAATTCTCAAGCTTATCTATCGCGGCGCGGAGATCCTCATACTGGACGAACCGACGGCGGTTTTAACCCCGCAGGAGTCGAAAGAACTGAACCAGGTTCTGCATCAGATGACCCGTGAGGGCAAATCCGCCATATTCATTACGCATAAAATGGAAGAGGTGATCGCCTTTTCCGACTGGGTGCGCGTGCTTAATAAGGGACGTCTGGTGACGGTCAAAAAAACCGCCAACACCAATCCCAAGGAACTTGCCCAACTGATGGTAGGGCGCGACGTTCTTTTCCGCCTTGAAAAAAAAGGCCGCCATCCGGGCGATGCCGTGCTCGAATTGCAGGACGTTCAGGCGGCGGATGATAAAGGCCTTCCGGCACTTCAAGGGATATCGCTCGACATTTGTGAAGGAGAGATCGTCGGTGTTGCCGGGGTGGCCGGCAATGGTCAGAAGCAGTTGGTAGAAGTTCTCACGGGACTTCGCAAAACCACCGGGGGCACTATTCGGATCTTTGGCAAAGAGATGTCAAACAAAAAACCCCTGGAGATTATCGATACCGGCGTCAGCCATATCCCCGCCGACCGAATCGCCAGAGGGATCGCGGGCGATATGAGTGTGGCCGGCAATCTGGCCATGAAGTGCTATCGCAGGCCGCCGCTGGTAAAAAAAGGCATTCTGCATCCCAAAAGAATTTTAGATCTGGCCAAACGCATGATCGATATGTTCCGGATTGATACCCCTACACCGCATACCCAGGCAAAATTCCTGTCCGGAGGCAATATTCAAAAGATCATTCTGGCCAGAGAAATAGATGCCTGCCGGGGACTGCTCATCGCAGCCTATCCATCGAGGGGCCTGGACGTCGGTGCGACAGAATATATTCGCACCCAGATGATAGAGCAAAGCGCGTCGGGGACGGCCATCCTGCTCCTTTCCGAAGATCTGGAAGAACTGAGGACGGTCGCCGATAAAATCGCAGTACTGTATGAAGGCAAGATCATGGGGATCCTGCCTTCCAGTGAGGCGGATACCGAAAAACTCGGCATGATGATGGCCGGTTTGCAAGCCGATGAGGAGGCCGTCGGGCGAGCATAAGTGTGACCGCTGTAATATTCAATAAAGACAGAATTCTACTTTTCAATTTTAGGCACTTTAGGCATTTTAAATTTTAGGCATTTATCCTTATGCGTATCGTCTTTGAAAAAAGAAAAGCCCTGTCGCGCAAGGCAATTTTCCTGGTGCCGCTGGCCTCTTTTTTTATCTCGCTTGTTTTAACGGCCATATTGCTGGCAATATTTGATGCGAATCCCTTCGTGACGTTTGCCGCCATGTTTAAGGGGGCTTTCGGTTCATGGCCCAATTTTACAGAAACACTGGTCAAGGCAATCCCTTTGATGCTGACCGGCCTGGGAGTCTTGATTGCCTTCCGCCTGAAATTCTGGAACATCGGCGCAGAGGGGCAGCTCACGTTCGGCGGGATTGCCGCAGCTTGGGTCGCCTTATTCTGGTCTCCTTTTTTGGCAAACTGGATGGTCCTTCCGACCGCCATCATGGTTGGAATGGCGGCCGGCGCGATGTGGGCCGGGATCCCGGCCTTTTTGAAGGTCCGTCTGAAAGTTGATGAAGTCCTGACAACACTGATGCTTAATTATGTGGCCATCCTATTTGCAGAGCATCTTTACTACGGACCATGGCGCGATCCCAAGGGATTCGGCTTTCCCGGAACCCCTCCCTTCCCGGAATTTGCCTGGCTTCCGCGAATTGCCGGCCGAGCCCACATGGGCTTGATTTTCGCCCTCGTTCTGGCGGTTCTGATCTGGTTCATCATCAATCGAACGCGCTGGGGCTTCGAACTGAAGGTTATCGGAATTAATCCAACTGCTGCTCAAACCCAGGGCATCAATATTGCCAGGAATGTATTGATCGCCCTTCTGCTGGCAGGCGCCCTAAGCGGACTGGCCGGGGTCTGTGAGGTTACCGGCATCTCGAGACGGCTGCAGCAGGGGCTTTCCATCGGCTACGGCTATACGGCCATCATCGTCGCCTGGCTGGCACAGCTGAACCCGATTGCAGCCATAATTGTAGCCCTATTGATAGCGGCACTGCTCGTCGGCGGAGATCAGGTTCAGATGATGATGGGTCTGCCGGCTGCCATGGGCCTTGTCATTCAGGGAATGCTGCTCTTTCCGATGCTGGCCGGTTCGCTTTTTACCGAATATAAACTCCGTTTCATCAAACAAAAGGAAACATCGGTTGTTTCCACGGAGCAGGCAGCTGCATGATTCAACTGTTGACATCACTTCTGGCAATCACGCTGCGTTCCGGAACGTCTCTCATCTATGCCACCATCGGTGAGATAAATACGGAGCGGTCAGGGATCCTCAACCTGGGAATTGAGGGCATGATGCTGATGAGTGCCGTGACGTCTTTTGCCGCTGTTTATCATACCGGCAATCTTTTTTTAGCCATCCTGGTGGCGATGCTTGTGGGGGCAATGCTGGCAACCATCCACGCATTTCTGTGCGTTACCATGCGCGCCAATCAGGTGGTCAGCGGTCTGAGCATCACTCTTTTCGGATCCGGTATGGCCAGTTTTCTGGGTCAGAGGCTTGGTCCGGAATCGAATTCCGGCTATCTGGTCGGACTGGTCGGTCCCAAATTTGAGCCGATAACCATTCCAATATTCAGCAGGCTGCCTGTCATAGGGGCCCTGTTCAACCAGGACATTCTCACTTACATTGTATATTTTCTGCTGCCCCTTGCCTGGTTTTATCTTTATAAAACCCGCAACGGTTTGAATCTTCGGGCCGTGGGAGAAAACCCGCAAACCGCTGATGCCATGGGGATCGATGTTGGCAAGGTTCGCTACTTTTATACCATTATCGGCGGCATGCTGGTGGGCATCGGCGGTGCCCATCTTTCTCTTTCCTATGCCCCGGGCTGGACCGAGAATATTACCGGCGGCAGGGGCTGGATTGTGATCGCACTTGTGATCTTCTCCATGTGGAATCCGGCTCGGGCCGTTTGGGGTGCGGTTCTTTTCGGTGGAATCAATGCCGTACAGTTCAGGCTGCAAGCGTCCGGTACAGCGATTCCGGCCTCGTTTTTAAATATGCTCCCTTATCTGGCCACAATTTTCGTTTTAGTTATTCTGACATGGTGGGAAGCGTTGAGCAAACGTGTCGGAGCGCCAAGCGCACTGGCAAAATCTTATATGCGTGAAGAAAAATAGCAAAGAGAGTATTGGTTCAACCATAACGGCACTAAGACACAAAGGTTAAATAATATTTTTTTGATGACGTCTCTAATACAAGGCACGTTAAAATTGATATTTTACTTCTCGCTTGGATAGCTCACGACAGAAACAAATTTCATTTTCATTCCCTGGCCCAGATCTAATTGAATAGGACCGGAGTTCCATAGGTCCCGGTTTTCGACTGCTGCAATTACTTCATTCTATTCAACCGAGTCGCACCAGGGCGGGCTTTATGCCTTGTGGTTTTGTAGCTAATCTTTAAAAAAGGGGTTGACATGCCGGAAGATAACCAAAAATACCGAAAGACATTTCCCATTTCCTGGGAACAGTTGCATCGAGATTCCAAAGCCTTGGCCTGGCGGCTGCTGGATATGAAGACTTGGCAGGGAATTGTCACAATTACCCGGGGCGGACTCGTCCCTGCTTCGATTATTGCACGTGAATTGGAAATCCGGCTGGTGGATACCGTGTGTATTTCCAGCTACGATTATAAGGATCAAGGTGAAAGCAAGGTGAAAGCAAGGTGAAAGCAAGGTGAAAGCAAGATATTGAAATCAGTAGACGTCGATGGGGACGACTGGCTCCTCATCGACGATCTGGTAGACACCGGTCAGACTGCGCGCATCGTCCGGGACATGCTCCCCAAGGCTCACTTTGCCACCGTCTACGCCAAGCCGGAAGGTCGACCGCTGGTTGACACGTTCATTACTGAAGTCAGCCAGGATACCTGGATACTGTTTCCTTGGGATACGGAGTCGCAGTTTGTTCGACCCATAGTCGATATTCAGCAGGGCGACAAATGATTTGAATCGCTCAGGGGTCTTGGCCCCATAAGCGCTAGGTTGTATTATAAACATATACAGGTTACATTTATGCCGCACAGATTTGTTTTAAAAAGATGAACGTCGAGCATCGAACATTGAACGTCCAACGTCGAATTAAAACTAAAACCTTAATAGATGCCTGGTTAATGTGCAAGCAAGGCGGTAAAGGCGCTGTCACATTTATTGAAACATCGGTAGTTAATGATAGAAGACTGCGGTTTCAATGGCACGGTGAAATCCATTTAGATAAAGTAAAAGTATTGGATGCAGATTTAAGAAATGCATCGTGGACAAGACCTTCTCAGAGGGAGATGTTCGTAGGAAAATTCGTTTAGGAAGGGCCTGGCCAAGAAATAAGGGCAAAACTAATACATACAGATGTTTGCCACCCAATAGAAGTTGACATATCGTTCCAGAAACACAATGGGGAAACCCCAATTGGGAACGTGGCATATGCAACCGCTTACCATCCGACATTACCAAATTGCGGGAACCCATTTCCTGATCCACCAATTTATGCCGTCGTAAGTTCTTCATCTAATCCTCCTTACAATGCTGTGTCAGATAAGTGTCAGATTAGGGACGCTCCACCCATTTGCACTTTTATAGAGGAAATAGAGTGGAATATGGATAGATGATCGGAGAGTCAAAACTGTAAATATATGGGGTATCCCTAAACAGATCCTAATTTTTTTATGTACTATTCTTCCGATCAATTTCACGTCAATAAATCAGAGTTGACAATAAAGCCAGCTTTCGCTATCTGGATGATTACTGATTCCGTATAACGGACGCCTCAATGTGCTGGGTCGTCTTGTCCCGTCGCATTGCGGGGTCGTATCCCTAAGGCAGAACCCCAAGCTCGTAGGACGAAGTCGGACCTGTCGCAGTATAGATCGCAGAGCGAAGTCGGAAGCCGAAAGCGATACACATTTCACCATTTTCGATTCATCCGCTTTGGAAAGCAACTTCCTATCAATTAACTCCCAGGGAATCTAAGGAAAACCATGATAATATTATTTCTAGTTCTGTCAATAGGAGGATCAGTCATGGCCACAAATACCGACCTTAAATTGGGTGAAGAATTCGAGATTGGAAGCGATCAGGAAATCATTCTTGGAAATGAAGGTTTAGCGATAAAGAATAGCCATGTTGTTTATGAACACGATCCCGACCATCAAGCAACAGTTTTCTATGCAACCCTCCAAAAGGGATCTGAAACCGGAGAAATTGTGGCAACCATACCGGGCCAGGCCGTGTGGAAAAGCTATCTGATTACATTATGTGGAGAAACTCAAGGCCGTGTAATCTTAAGAATAGACAAACCAAGTATGGGAGAACCCTTCGAGCTTGAAATACAACAAACTGTGGTTATCGAGGATCTGAAAATCAAGGTTTCAGCAGTGCAAGACAAAACAAAAACGGCGAGTCTTGGAAAGAATGTAGCTGCATAATTAGAGGTGAGTGCGGGCTCAATAGCAAAGAAGTATCTTCCAATACGCTTCTCTTTACCGGAAAAAGGTCCGCCCAATGTCAAATGGAATGGATACAAGATCACCCTGATCGATACTCGCGGCAACTTTGCTGTATTAAAGGTGGAGTTGACGGATATGTAAAGACTCGGGGCGGGTAGAAATACGGCGCGCTCAGCTTTATAGCGGTTGTCACAAGTTACTTTTACCTGGAAACGTTATAAGAACCTCCTTATTTTGTAATGGCTCAAACGGAACTTATTTATGACAACCGCTATAGGTGGAGAGTTTCCATCGTGACACTTTTGGTTTGTGCAGTGGGTTCCTAATTCCAGCATCAGAGTGCGCTACCCCTCCACCATCGTTTATACAGGCTCATCCGCCAGAGCAAATTACTATTGCCATCTCGATTTCACTCTCGATCAGGATAATTATATCGATCGATGGAGTCGACTTATGCCTGAATGGCATCGAGCCTACTATGGTGTTTCTCATTGGTCGTCAGAAGCTGCGTGTTGATGCAAAAGCATTGTTGTGTTACCGGGAAGTTCGCGAGTTAAAATTGCCTCTGACAGCCATAATGGAGCAGCTTCTCCTTTCATGTAGGGCTCTTTCATCCCCTACTCCATGTTGGTTTATCCCGGCGATTTCACAACGTCGTTTATCTCTTATCTTTCCCCAAATAAAGCCCAAAAAGCCGGCGCCTTATCCGCAAAATCAAATGATAATCGATCGAATACTTTAGTATCTAATCAGGTTGGACGATACTTATAGTGTCGATCAGTGAATATGTAGCCGAATTCCACTTATGATGGAGAATTAAACAAATTCGATTGGAATATGGAGTGGCGGATAATCGAGTTTAAAAATTGATTGGCTTTTTTTATTTCTCTCCTTCTCAGAGGCAAATAATGACAAATCATGAAATGGCGCGGCCCCCTTTGTATCAGACAAGTCAGGAATCAAGTAAGATGCCCGGTCCATGGTCTTGGTATGTTTTCTTTTTCATCGGATATACCGTCAGCGGTTTTTTCCCCTGGCTTATGATTGCCTGGGGACTTTATCGTAGAGGCGGAAAAGCAACAGCAGGATCGGTAATTGCTATCAATGTTGCCATCCTCATCGGCAGCGGCTGGCTGATGCTGACGGTCAAAATGGTTTGGTGGTGGTTGTCGATTCTAACCTATGGTTTTAATCTAACTTGGACAGCGGCAGCAATCGTATACCAGAGATTTACCTTCGGCACCGCCGGTCGGCGATATTATTTCAAGAATTGGCGATTGTGGATTGGACCGATCGCCATTGGATTGATAATTGGATTCTGTGTCGGCACGATTTTTTCGATCATTCCTGCCTTTGAAAATAGAATTCCAATGCACAACGCCCTGGATTCATTAAACCGGCAGACGGTACTGTGGGATTTTTTTACATATACGCATTTCGGTATGATGGGCGGTCTGGTCATCGGCCTATGGTGGGCGGGTGAAGGTAAGCGATTCAGGGTGAGTCATGTACTGACTTTTTTAGGCGGCTTAATCCTAACCATTTTCTGCTTGCACGTGCTCTGGTCTCTTCTAGTGCTCTTAATTCACAAAGGTACCGTGAATGATATATTTCTTCTAAAGCACTCAAATTGGGCCTTGATTCCACCATGGCGATTGGGATTGCAAAAATTTTTGTGTGATTTAGATGGACACAATATTTTACCGTTGGTCATCATCCCGCTGCTTTTCGGAGCCCCGGCCCGCATCCGTGATTTCGGTAATCGGGCCCTTTTAATCCCATTGCTGTTTGTGTGCAGCATACCGTTAGGCTTTACATCAGAATCCTGGTGGAAGACGATGCAGGATCAAATCATATACGAAATGAACTCCGCCGACTCTGATACCCGGGCATCAGCCCACAAGTGGGCCAATATTTTACTGGAGCGATATCCAAATCACCTTCAATGGCCGCGCATAGCGGAAAAATCGGCTCGATACTACCATCAAAACCAACGCTTCGAGCAATCGAAACAGGTCTATCAAAACCTCATAAACCGGTACAGGAAATCCGGTCAATGGCATTGGATCGTCCAGCGTGCTCAGGCCGCCGTCAAAACGCCCGATTTCGCCAAACCCACTTCCTCTGCACGGCTTCAAATACCGATGGTGGATTACCAATCGTATCTTACCCATAACTGGATGGCTCTGTTATCCGTCATGCGGTATTGGGCAGGACCAGACGTATCTGAATCCAAAGTGGTGATAAAGCTCAAAGACCTGTCAAAAAGCACAGACAAGATCAAGGTCAATCCCCTGGTGAACCTCGCGGAACTAGATGATGCCGCTCGCAGCCTGGGTTATGAAACGGTGCTGTTCCGCTCCGATATAGATCGGGTTCGGGCGCTGATTGGTGCCGGGATCCCGGTGATCCATCAGCATTTCAATTCCTTTAACGTTGTATTCGGTTCGGATAACAGTCGTTCGGCTATTTGTGCCTATTCATTTTCCAAACTTTCCAGAAGATTGAGAAACGAAAAACGCAAGGAAGCTGACGAGATTTTAGATATGAAATCGGAAGGGCTGGGCGAGGGTCGAAAACGATTGGCAAGAATCGCCAACGAATCATATATGGAGTACGCCACCGATTACTGGCATTCCCCATCATTAGCATATATGAGTCCCTTATCGGCCATTGTGTATCCCGCCGACAGGACCGCAGCGGTCAGTAAGGCTTTTGAAATGCCTATCGGCAAGCTCCGGGAACAAAGCAACGGCTATTTAGCCTCGCTCATTGCCCTCTCCTACTTGGATCACGGGGATCCGAAACAGTCGATTGAATGGGCTAAAGTTGCTACCACTAAGATCGCTGATCCTCTGCCGTTGTATATCGCTCATCTCGCCAGAATTTGGTGGGAGTCTCGCGATAAAATAATTCATAGCTCTCTCAATTTACAAAACCAGTTTGAACAGTTAGGTCACCTTTTCCATTTCTTTGACTTGCCGCAAAACGAAAAATTTCTGCAGGATGCCCGGCACCGCTTTAGACTGGGATTTTCCCAAAATACCCTGCCATGGCTAATCAACCAGAGATATCTTCACCTCATGGACCGCAGCGAAACTACCGAACTAAATCGGATACTGAAACTTATAAGGGCACGTACAGCTTATGACCCTACCCGTACCCGGGATTGGACTTTGTTGGCAAATACATATGAATGGTCCAGTCACACCGCAGGTTTAATAAACGCGTTAGAGGGCGCTGTATCGGCCGACCCGCAAGACTCGATGATGAAACTTCGTTTGGCGATGACCTATATCGGTTCCAAGCGTCATGAAAAGGCAGAACATATCATGGCACAAATTGTGCCCGCGCAGGTCAGATACGATGCGGATTATCAGTTTTGCCTGGCAGCTCTGGCTGAGTGGAAGGGCAATCCGGACAAGGCTCTGGACCACTACGCAGCAGCAATAGATATGCGACGCTACAAGCCAATATATCATTTACGTTACGGCAAATTGCTCTTGGCGCAAGGTTTTGGTGAGAAGGCCAGGCTCTATCTTGAATGGGCTGCGAAAACAGATGCCCAAAGTACACTTAAAGATGAGGCTGTCAACCTATTGGCGAAAATCAAAGAATAATTCTATCACTGGAGAGCGAAACTTTATGCATGATGTCAGCCAGACCACGCTGAATGCGCAGGACACAGACCCGGTATTGAATGCAAGCGATTCCAAGTCAGGATTTAAATCAAATGTCGATCAGCCCTTGAATCCACTATGGTTAGTTCTGATCACCATCGTCGCGGGGCTTGCGGCATCCGCTCCGATAGCAGCAGTGATCGCTGTACGCTGCGGTTATCGCAAGCTAGGTTGGATATGCGGTGTCCTATTAACTTTCGTTGGGACTCTGGCCTTTGTCATCGCGGTGCTCTGGGGCGTGGAGTGGTATTGGACAACTTTGTCGTTGATCGCATTTCACGTTGTGTGCGGCAGTGGTCTGTATCTGCTGCTGCGAAAACCGCATCGCACGTTTAAGGATAACCATCCCCGACTCACCGGAAAAAGAGGCGGCTATCGACAGATAACAAGCGGCATTTTCGGCGGTGCAATGGTCAGCCTGCTTTTCGGTGTGGTCGGGATGATAATCTATGTTCTACTCGTTGACCGGGTTTTTTCAACCGTGATGCCGGTGACCTTTGCAGACGGATTTGCCGCATACAAAGTGCTCACGGGCGTGCTGTTTTTGATTATTTCCGGCGCGATTGCCGGCGGTTTCGTCGGCCGGGCAAGTCCGGGTATTGCGCCCGGTCAGATTATCTATTACGGTTTCGGCTTATTATGGGCTTACCTCACGTGGTCATTTTCATTGGAAATATTTATCGCCATACCTGGCTTTCAGGCCGTTGCGGCGACCGGTTATGGATGGCATTCCTTGGTATCACCAACCCTGCTGGGCCATGCACTGATCGGATTCTGGTGGTCCGTTTTTTTACTGTTTTATATGTTTACGCCAAAAATCGGCTTAAAAAAATTCGGCCGGGCCGCCCAGATCTTAGGAATTAACCTGCTGGCCGGCCTGACTCTGTCCATATGTTTCGGCTACACAGCAGACATGTTCCTGGCCATGGGTCGTTATCTAGAACGTGAAGCGCTGACCGACAAGGCCATGAAATTCTATGAAATAGGACTCAAAAAAGAACCACAGCCAAGGATTGCTTCGTATCTGCAATATCGTGTCGCCCTTGCCAATCATCGTTTAGGCGCCCGGGAAAAAGCCATCCGCGGTTTTCGTAAAGTCGTCGCGAAATACACCGCCAGTATGGAACTTGTGACAAAAGCCAACAAATTCCTGGATAATCTGGAGCGATCGGCAGATAAAAAACGGGTTGTATTGGCAGGCGTGGATACACGCACGGAGTATAAGGACGGCTATTGCGTGCCTAATTCTCTGGCATTGGCTATGCGCTATTGGGGCGCTGATGCCACGGCCAGGGGGATCGGTCACCAAATTACCGGCCTTGGAAGCGGCACCTTTATCGTCAATCAAAGTTGGTACGCAGAAAAGGCCGGTTTCCGCCACGATTTTCTCCCGATGGCCAGTCTCGGGGATATCAAACAATGCATTGATGCCGGATTTCCGGTTTTAGTTTACGTACCGGCCCATGCTTTTGCAATTGTGGGATATGACGAGGCGCTGGAAACATTTGTGACATATGATGTCGCCACGCATGATGTTTGGGTCGAATATATTCAGAAAGATTTTGTCAAAGCCTGGAAAAAACAGTCAACAACGCTGGTCCTGGCCTATCCGCCGGAAAAGGAATCCCAGATACCGGATCAGATCCGAACCCGCCTCAAAAGGTTCACTGACAATTACCTTCATTACCAACTGCATTACTTCGACGCACCAGAAAATTCCCTATCCATACCGCACCTGTTTAAAGCGGCCGGAGATGACGGAGAATTCTTTTTCCCGCTGACAACACTGTACACCAATTTCCCCGGTTTGAGAAAGCAGATATCGCAAAGTTATGATTCCGGATTAGTCGCTTCTTCCATTTATACCTATTTTGATGACAACTTTGACGAAGCGATTCATCAAGCCGGACAATATCATGACGATCGTATGAGTGAATCGGATCGGAATTTGAAATATAGTATTCAATATTTAATCGGCCTGAAAAAGTTTGATTTGGTCGAAGAATTGCTGACCCGTATAGACGAAAAGGGCCAAATAAGTCCTGAAATGCAATCAGAGATGGGCATGATCCATCTCGCGCGAGGTGAATTTGAACCCGGTGTCGATCGACTGATCACCCACCGTAACGGCGACAACGCATTCTACGCCGGACTGGCAAATTTAAAATTAGGGAACACTCAAGCCGCAATCCGACAATTATCCGAATCCGTTTCAGGATGTACATGAAATTTTACCAACGGACCAGTTGGCCCTGCGACATGGAACAACAATAATATATACACTGAAGATCGTGACTATTTTTATGATTCCAAAGGCAAATTGTATCTGGATAAATTCGGATTTCCTGAATTGGCGGTGGCTAATTCAATATTGCTTAACCTGGACAATTATGGCGAAAGCCGCGAGGATTTAGAAGAAAGCTGGGAAAAATGGATTCATCATATTCCCTTTGATTCTCCGGTTTCCCGGACCCTTGCAAAACTCCATAATCAACGATTGGAAAAACTAAACCGCGAGAAAAACGCTACCGCCTACCAGCGCCTGAAACGTAAACTTGATCTGGTCCAAAGTCGAGCTGACCGTTATAATATCGATAGGTTTGCCAAAAATTAAAGGTTTCAGGTTTCATGTGCTTGCTTTTTCTTTTTCGCCGCTGCCTGGGCTGCCATTCTCTGCCGCCCGAGTTCCCGCAGCATTTCAATGTTTGACGCATCGACTTTCATAAAATTGTCTTTCCATTCAGAGGTATCATCCCAGACAAACGGGGTTTGCACCGTTGTTCTTGCAGCCGTAGCAGATATCAGCAGATCAAGAGCCATATCGACAATCTCATTTTGGGTGACGGGATCATACGGTTTTCCGCATGGATTTCCCAATGGGTAATCGGTAAAAAGATAGCGCGGAACACCGCAGTATTCCACAACGTCTTTCGCCGAACCCATGATAATCGTGCAAATGCCGTTATCCTCCAGCAACCGGGCTACCAGACTCACGGTCTGGTGGCATATCGGTCATAAAGGTACAAGCAGGGCGGCATCTACCCCGTCATCAAGGCAGGACTGCAATACGGCTAGTGCATCATGTTCAATCGTACGTCTCTGGCTGTATTCAGTCGGCACGCAATAGTAATGGGCAGAAAGCCTTCCGATTCGGCCTTTTGCCGCAAGACGGCACAACTGCTTGCGGGAAAAAAGGTGCTGACATCGTCGGTATGGGTCGCTTCCTTATCCCAGAAACGTTCAGCAGTATAGAATGATTCCGGCTGCTGATTCATATCCCCAATGAAAAGCTTGCCTTCATCTCCGCTAAAGCTCGCATCCGGCATGGCGGTGGTTACAAGAGTAACGGTGCATTGCTCAAGGGGCTTTGACAGCCTCGCAAAGGGTACATCATCGTAATGGGCCCATCGATAGGGCTTTTCGTAGCCATGGGCCTCGTAATATTTTCTGGACCGCTCCATGTAACGGACTGTTTCTCCCGCCATTATAATGCCTCCTGTTTGTTGTTTGAGTAGATCGATATGCAACATGAATAATCCTTGAAAATCGTAATTTCAATAGAAGATTTTCAAAAATTATTATTTTTATATAAGGTTGTTAACTAGCTGACCTAAAAAGTCATGTGTGGTTTGTATAAAATTTCTATAGTGTAAAAGTTTTCTCGTTAAAACGGCTATCGGAAGTCTTATGAAGAGCCAAGTAAGCGAGTCGGTTTAAAATTGCCTGCCCTAAATTATCAATCTTTAAAATTATTTTCCAAGCTGAGTTTATCCCGGTTACCGTGATCCGGCATATCAAGCAATAATTCCTGCCTGCTTATTTGAATCAAATCTCAATTATTCACGCATTGCGTAATTAGCCGATTAAAAATTATGTGTGCCCCCTTTATGTTTCTCAATCCCACGTCAAAATAATCGATATTGACAACAAAGCCCGCCATGGTTACCTGAATTGTTATAGGCATTAATTGACGTCTCAATATGTGGCGCTGTCCTGTCCCGTCGTAGCTCCGATAGCGAAGTCGGAAGCTGATGCCGATACACGATTCGCAATTTTCGATTCATCTGCTCCGGAAAATCAACTTCTTATCTTTTTAATCGCCCGGCAGGAGGAAATTCATGAAACGATCTACTTTGCAACTGTTATTGGTTCTGGCTAGCTTCGTGTTGGCGGGGTGTACAAAGGAAACCGTGACGACCACTGAAAGGGAACGGTTGATCCACGACAGCGGATTCATTCTGTCCTTTACCGCACAAAACGCCTTTCTGGTATTGGGCAACCCGCAACCCAGGCATTCCACCGTCAACGAACTGGTCACTGATATCCTGCGGGTCGAATTTGCCGGCGCCAACCCATACCCCTCAGTGGCCGGGCTGGGAGAGGTATCCGGGAGATTCGGCCGACTCGTGGGCAGCGACCCTACCATGCCGCATGACGGCCTTGCTCGCTATCGGAAGGTCAAATACTTCGAGATTTATCCCGGCGTCGATGTGACCTATTCCGTAAACCAACGGCGCCTGTCGGTGAGCTTTGAAATCGAGCCGAAGACAGACCCTGAGGTGATCAGAATTTCCTTCCAAAGTACCGATAACAAAGGTACCGACAACAACAAACGGGCCGTTGATCGTTCAGGCCAGGTGATCTTCCAATTGGGAGATAGGAATCTGGTGCAAACGGGACCGACAGCTCATCAGTTCATCGATGGAAAGCAACAGGAGATAGAAGTTCGCTCGGACGTGGATGAACGAGGAACGGTCTTCTTTGAGATGGGAAGTCACGACGGGGACTATCCGGTCACCATCGGTCTGGAGCTGGATTACGGCAAGTGGCATGGGCAGCACTTGTTCTGCGATCTCGGATCAGGCCCCGGGTTTTTTATCCCAAGAATTGGTGGGATCGACAATCTGGGGCTGTATGTCGAAAACTGGTACTACGTGGGCGGTCTTCAAGCCGGGCTGGAGAATTGCTCCATTATCCGGAATAGCATCGTCTGGGAGATGGGTACCACCGGACAACGGTTGCCCTATAAAGACTGGAGTGCCGCCAGCAAGCAAATTCTGTACGACTACTATGATCTGCTATGGCAAAACCCAGCCGCGCCACTTGGTATCTCGTGTCCTAATCCTTTTAACAATACCCCTGTTGGTGAGAGTAAGCGCCTGTTCCTCACCGCTGATGAGGCGTTCCACATTTACGCAGCCCATGTCGCTTGGGCACTGTTTCTCGAGGCCAAGAATCTCCTCCCGTGGAGTCTTGTCAGTCAATCAACGCAGGGCCGTGAAGAGATACTGGCGTCGTACCGCTATCATTCGAGGATCAAGCCGTCGCAGTATGATCAACAGTCTTACTATCCTGCCCACATTCAGCCCGACCGAGATTTTCAGTCTCCCTATCAGGAGGCCTTACATAATGGGGTTTACCGCTGTGACCCCCGTGTCGGCTATTGGTTTGTTACGGGTCAATCTGCAGATCACACCTTTCAGAAAGATAATCTCCTTGGTACGACTCAAGAGGAGACCCTGGCGAATCTCACAACATGGTTTGCCCAAAGTGTCGGGCATGGGTCTGGCTACAAATCGAAGGTAGATATGCTGCAGAGGATCTTCCTGGAAGACCGCCTGAAGGCCAGATTGGACAATAGTCACAACGAAGATCAATGGCTGGTCGACTCCCCGACGGGTTGCCATACAGCATCGAGCCTGTTTTATGACCTTGCAAAGAGTGTGAATATCCCATTGCGCCATGTGAGGTCACTGGAGGATTACTACTGCGATGGTTCTCTCATCAACTGTACGCATGGTGGGTTGTTGTATCGTTGGGATACATCCACTGCACGCGTACTCTGGCACACGGACAATATCTACGCAGAAGAACATGCGCCTATCTTCCCAATCGATAGGCAGAGTAATTCGCTGAGCACCCAGCAGTCGAAACAGAAGTACTTCGAGACGCTTTGGGTGCCGCCACAGGAGCTTCAGAGTTGGGGATTCGAATACCAGCTCGAACTGGTGGATCCGCCGCTTGCGCAAATGAAGTTCTACGTGTCGCCTTCTCCCTACGATACTTATTATGACTACGGCTACTTCGCGGGTTACTGGATCCGGAGTGATCGAGCCAACGGGGCCTACGAGGGCAACGAACCTGTGATGAATGCAGGCTGGCGGACTGATCTTGCTTCGCTCCTCCGACGTGAACAGTCTTATCTGATGTGCAGTTGGCGCTTGATGAAGTATGCGCAGTTCGGGCAGAACCAGTTAACTAGTGACTTGAACAACGATGAGCAACGGAAGAAACAAGGATTCCGTCCATGGTGGCTGCGACCCCATAACGATTATTGGGATAGGGTTCTCGCCTGCGCCAACGCGTACGGAGGCCAGCAGGCCGTCATTGACTTCAGAACCGGCTGGATGGAAGATCGAGGCTATCCCAAGACCATTCTGATGATGGCTCCATAGTTGGAGGGCTCAGAGACGCGAGTCTTGGTGAGCCACCACGGCTCGATAGGTGACGGGGGAGGTGCGATGAGAAAATAGGAAAATAGGGAAAATAGGGACAGGCACTTAACGCTTGTTGAAAACGGCGAGACACTGATCAACTGCCTGGCCTATATCGATCTGAACCCCTTGCGTGCTGGCTTAGTTGAGCGCCCGGAGCAATATCGTTGGAATTCACTGGGCTATCACGTGCAAACCAACAATCGGGAGCACTTTCTTTCCACTGATTTCGGTTTAAAAAAATTCAATGTCAAAAGCAAAAAAGAGCGTATCAGACGGTATCGCCGATATGTCTATGAAGCCGGATCGTTAAATCAGCCCGAGAAAGGAAACATCAAGGTTATCGAGGATAGACTCCTTGAAAAAGAGCGCAGCAAAGAGTTTGAACTAAGCAAAAGCGATCGTTTCAGATATCGTACGCGTTATTTTACAGATTCGGGTATCATCGGATCAAAGGAGTTTGTATCTATCAATTACAAGCGGTTTAAGAACCTATTCGAATTAAAGCACGAAAAAAAGCCTAAACCGATCAAAGGCCTGGATGGAATATACTCGTTAAAACGGCTATCGGAAGTATTATGAAGAACTGAGTGAGCGATTCGGTTTAAAATTGCCTGCCCTAGATTATCAATCTTTAAAATTATTTTACAAGCTGAGTTTATCCCGGTTACCGTGATCCGGCATTTCAAGCAATAATTCCTGCCTGCTTATTCGAATCAAATCTCCATTATTCACACATTGCGTAATTAGCCGATTGAAAATTATGTGCCTGTCCCCTTTATACAAAACTTGAATTGAACGTTTCCGGCGCTGATGCAACAGCATTGTTGTGTTGCCATGAAGCTCGCTAAAATCGTCTGAATCTAAAACAGTACGCGATGAAAGGAGCAAAGAAGCCGCGGTAAAACATGGAAAATTTGCGAGTTAGTGTCCATCCGGCTGTCACAAAATCTTGAATGCACTGGGGGCTGAAACCGAAACCGGGTCCGAAAGAACCGTTGACAGTTTTCCACCTATTCTGTATTCGGGTAGTAATTTTTTTTTGGAAAACAGAATGTATAACTTTCTGAATAAACTCTTTATCTTCTTTCGGTTTCCTGCCGCAGTTTTACTGGCTTTTTGGACGCTTTCCGGATGTATTCCTTTCCCGAAAGCGCCAATGGATCTTCTCAGTTACGAATCCAATGAAGGTGTACCCAACCAGAATCTGATCGTCTTTCTGCGTGGATACACCGGAGACTATAATTATTTTGAATCGGAAGGACTGGTAGATGAGGTTAGAAAACGTCACCTCCCATACGATATGGTCTCCCCTGACGCCCACCCCGGGTATTACCACGAACGCACCTTGATCCAGCGATTAAAGGCCGACGTTATCGGACCGGCCAAGAATAAAGGATACCGCAACATCTGGCTGATCGGCGTTTCAATCGGGGGGATGGGCTCACTGCTTTACCTGCGGGAATACCCGGAAGATATTTCCGGTGTATATGTGATATCCCCGTTTTTGGGTTACCCGCCCATAGCGAGTGAAATTAGAGCAGCCGGCGGGCTTTCGAAATGGGAGCCTGGAAAATACGATGAAGAAAAAGACTGGCAGAGGATGCTCTGGCACTGGCTTAAGACATATTCAGCACTGAAACACCGGATTGCACCCATATACATGGGCTACGGGGAAAACGAAATCTTTGCCGAAGCCCAGAATCTTATGGCCGATATTCTGCCTGCAGAGCATGTCTACCGGATCAAAGGGGCCCATACCTATAAAACATTCAAAGCCTTGTGGATTGTTTTTCTGGATGACTCCGTGCTCGAATAACCCGCATCATGTCAGCCAATCGTAACCACTATCTCATGTAAACGATCATACGTTATTGAAATGACCATTTCCGGTATCGGCCATGCCGTTCTAAGAGGGAAGCTATTGCCCTTCGCCATAATGGTTGCGGTATTTGAACTTTTATTCTTGGCTACGAGCGGGCAGCTTCAGCCGCTACATGCCCTGCAAGAGTAGATACAAACGTTTTCAGATTCATTATTTCGGAAAGCTCGCTGAAATCGCCTGAATCTAAAGCGGTACGCGGTGAAAGGAGCAAAGATGCCGCGGTGTATAGTTGTTCTTGCACGAGTTTCCGGCAAAGGATATTGTATCGCTCTGAGTAAGAGGTTCCTTTGAACTCAGGAAACACCTCATAGTGCGGAGAACTATCACTGACGGGGGACCGAGATTGCTTGCAATCCTCAAGCAGCATCAGCCAGCCTACGAAAGGACGGGGAGCTTCGCCAAATGCGCCTTCGCGGAAAGCAGTCCAGAAGTCAATAGCGATGCCAATGGCCTCTTCAGCCCGGTTGTTGAAGTTGTTTCCGAACGATGGCCCTACTTGGCTCTTGAATTCCACAGCCGCTACCAGCCGCTTCTGGTTTAATACAAGCATGTCCCATAACTTGGTTGGCCGAAAGTAGCCGGGAAGCGTAAGCACGCGCCGCTTCAAGCATATGTCCGCGTTCTCAAGGCCGTTTCGGCGAACAATTTCCTTCACCAAAGCTAAGAAACCATCCATATTTTTTCCGGCCGTAACCCCAGCCCTTTCGCCTTGATCTGCTTTTCCACTCTCAATCTGTTTTTGGCGAGCAGCTTCTCGAGACCCCCAAAACGCTCTAATGGCCTCCCTTGCCTTAGTCTGGTAATCGGCTAAGTCGATGCCCATTGTTAATCCTCATTACCGTTGCCCCCAATCACAGACCGCTCCTCAGGGGTGAGTCGGTATAGATCAAAAGTTGCCTGGTTGCATTCTTCAATTTCACCTTTATGAGCTGCTTTAACAAGAGTTTTGCTGATCGCTACCGGAACATCTTTCCAGCGGGGAAGTCGAATACGTCTGAGGTACTGGGCCTGGAAGCGCAGATAACCGCCGCGCATCTGGGTTGAATAGACGGACACAAAAAGCTTGGCGATACCTGACCGGAGCACTGCTTGTAAAGCTTTTAAGTCCCACTCATCGGACGTTATGTAATAAAGGTTGTGGTGAGGATAGAATTTTCCTTCCTCGTAAACAACGTGGGCTTCACCTTTGATGTCAGGGATGAGGAGTTTAGGCCTATGAGTAAGATCAGGGTATATTCGATCTATGGTTCGATACCAGCCCCTGGGATTCTTTTTTGCGCAGTTCCTTTTTTGAATTACATGTTCATGTTGCTTGAAATACCGAGCAAGTCTTGGATAGTCTTTCAGATCAACAAGAGACCCATTATGACCGAAGGGATTGATAACCCCTTTACCATGCCATTTCACAATTCCATTTTCAATGTCCTTGGTTTTAATCAGAGGAAGCTTGCGATCTGGCTCAATGTCCAAATCATCAAATGGACCGATGAAAACCTTGTCAGCACCTGTCGCTACCCCAATACCGACTTTACAGCCAGCATCTTCAAGGAGTGGAAAATCGCTTTCCAGACGACGTACGACAGCTAACTGGTCAAATGACTGGAGAATCCATGGCTCTCTTCCCTTTGCGACACCGGCCATTTCAACAACACCAATTCCTTTGGGAATTGTCTTTGCTCTCAAAGCCTGCGAGAGCACAATAAGAGTGTCCCGGTCAATTTTCGGGCGGTGGGCGATCCGTGTCGGTCCAGGTTTCTCCCGCCTAATGACTGTTATTGCAGGGTATGCTATTACATCCGCATGGAATGCGAGTGTATCTACCATGTCTACATAATACGCGAGGTGATATCCCATTGCTACCATCGCCCGCAACGGCCCACCATACTTATTCTTCATCCACCGATCCGAGCAAATGAAAGCCAGCGTGCCCCCCATCTCGAGGTTTTCCAAGGACCTCTCGATGAAGGGAACATACAAATCCGCTCGGTCGTATATTGTGTTATATCGAGCCCTGTATTCGTGCATGAGCACGTCTGGGATTAGCTCTTGGCGCACATATGGAGGATTTCCCACAGTATGTGTAAAATTCTGTGGCAACTCTACTAATAAAAAGTCGCCTTCAATGATCCAAGCCTCAATTAGCTGCTGTGCGACCCTCTGGGGCAAACCATGTTTAATCAACAAACTTAGGAGTTTTGCCTGGGTACGTTTTATGCTCTCACAGTGCACCTCAACGGCACGTATTGCCATTGAAAGTTCTGTTACGGATTCCTTTGAATGGTCTGAAAATTCCCTGTCATAGGCTGCCAACAAGCGCTCTACAACAGGCAAGAGGAAGTCTCCCTCTCCGAAAGATGGCTCTAGAAGCCGGAACTTGAACAATGGCTTGTTTAAAGTGTATCCAGCAAGATCAAGAATAAACTCTACGACTTCCCGGCGCGTAAAAACTGCGCCACGCTCTTCTGGTTCTTTTTCTGCGAGATGATTTACCAATGCTGTTGGAGTCGTGAGCGGTAATCGCAACTGTTTTGCATGCGGATGTGAAAACGATTTGTTCATTTTCGTAACGGAATTGTACCCTTTAACTTTAGTCTTAGATTTATTTCCTACATGAAATCGGTATCAAAATAAATCAAAATTTCAATATGGTTTCATGTCTTAGGGGATCAATTACGAAATCTCGCAATATGAATTGTACCAAAAAAGATCATATCCAAATGATTTAATTATTTATTACGCTCTATTTACCGCGATGATGTCAAAATAGACAACACTTTTAGAGCCAGGATGTGAGCGTGATTTAGTCTGGATTGATTCACTTAATATGACCAGGTGTAATCCGATGTATCCCTTTGTAATTAAGCCTATTTTACACAGGCCTGAATTTATTGATTTGAAACCGGTACAAGGATGGAGACAGAAAGGCTATTTGAATACGATGGGTTAAGATTCGGTTTGACCCCAATTGGAATGGCTGACTTCGCCAGCCTACTCTGCCGAAGTGGCTACTACGGCTGAATTGTAATACCGAAATACTGGTGTCCGAGTGTACAGGTGTTATCAGGCAGCAGTTTGCAGCGGTAGATTGTCGTCGCGTGACCGCCACAAAGCGGCAATGGCGCCGGTTGCAAATTTAGCGACGATTTCACCGAATATGATTGCCACCAGCATGCCGGGTTCGAACACGCCCGCAAAAGCAATCACATTAAACAAGACACTGTCCAGCGGAATGCTCACCAGATTGGAGCCGATGACGCGCTGCATCCAGGGACGGCGCAGCAGCCGGTGGTACACCTCGGTATCGGCGGTTTCACTCAATATGATGGCGATAAACGAGGCGGTGATGATCCGCCAGGCAACGCCCAGAAACAACGATTCGAACACCATCCCCACCGCAGCAATAAAAATCATCAGGTACACCACCTTGCGCCCGTAGCGGTGCACCCGGTCTCTCTGGGTGAACGTGATACCGAATACCAGTGTTCCCACCGATACCATGCCGAAGATGGGCAGCGGAATAAACCAAGTCGCCGTGTAGTTGGCCACCAGCACGGCAATGATATATATAATCATGGAACGATACATAATAAGCTCTTTGAAACCCCAAAGTACACGGCTATGAGTTCACCTCATAGGGGTGTGGAATCAACCTACTGGAATGATGGAATACCGGAGAATTGGGATTTAATTAGATGATTAAGTTTTTTCCCGAAACACATATACTAATTGGGCCGAAGCCGCTAGACCCATAATTCCATTATTCGTACAATCCATCATTCCTTTTGGGGCGAAGCCCCAAGCTTGACCCCTGCCATAGCGGATTGTGGGAGAAAAATCAATTCTCAGCTTATTATTTCCGCGAGCAGGGTCAGGATCTGTTGCCCGCCACCCAGTGGGCATGGCAAAGCCGGACGCTCTTCTCGATGTGGCTGCGCGGCACCAGCAGAGAAATCCGAAAGGAAGTCGTAGTGATTCCCACTACGGGTATCCGGCTGCGGGCCAGAAGATCGATCGTTTCCAGTAGGGTCAGATTATTGCGATTCAGGCCCTCACCGATCAGAGACAGTGCGGCCAGATCCGTATCAAATGCAATTCCTTTACCGATCAGGTCCTTGAGCGATCCTTTGATCTGCTCCCATCCGAAAATATTTTGCGAGGAAACAACAAAGGAGGTGTTTGATTGCCGGCCGTCGCCGGTCGTCGCGCTAACACTCACCTCCTTGATCGGAACCTGCTCGCTCTCCAGATAGTCCACCGCCTGTTTGAAACGGGCCATAGAATCTTTACCATGTAGACGCACGCGATCAATCTGTTTCTCACTGACCACCGCCTGCACCCCGATAATCGTGCCGGGTGAAAGCCGGCGGACAACGGTTTCCCTGTGCTGCTGAAACGTACTGCGCGCAAAAATGGCGATATTTTTTTCTTTTGCGAATTGCACCGCGTGCGCATGCAAAACCTTGGCACCGGCCATGCTCATCTCCTGCATCACCGGATAGGAGATTTCCGGCAGATGCCGCGCTTCCGATACCAGCGCGGGGTCGGCCGAGTAGACTCCGGCGACATCCGAATATATTTCACAGCGCTGAGCATCCAGTGCAGCCGACAGAGCCACGGCTGTGGTATCCGAACCGCCGCGTCCTAGGGTCGTGATATCCCGTTTGTAGCTGACACCCTGAAACCCGCCGATGATGACCACCTTACCCTTGGCCATCTCATCCTGTACCCGAAACGGCCGCACCTCGATTACCTGGGCATCGTTGTGCCGGTCGTTGGTGATTATGCCGGCCTGAGAGCCGGTCAGCGACACAGCATCCAAGCCGAGTTCATGCAGGGCCATGCACAGCAGCGACATGGTGATGCGCTCGCCGGTGGACAGCAGCATATCCATTTCACGCCGCGGTGGTCTGGGGCAGATTTCACGGGCCATCGCCACCAATTCATCGGTGGTCTTGCCCATGGCCGAAACGACTACGGCGATATCGATATCCTGTTTCTTTACCTGGGCGATAAACTGTGCAACCTGATGAAGTTTATCGACATCCGCCACGCTGCTGCCGCCGTATTTTTGAACGATGCAGGCCATACCTATCCCCGTATTTGATACGTGCCGTTTAATCTATCCAGCATTTCATCGTAGCGCCGGTCGAGATCCTGGATGGCTTCTTCGTATGCCTGTTGGCATATTTCACCGGACCGGTGGCGGCTTTCAATCGCAGCCCGTTCATTTTGGTACCACCGATCCGGATCAAAGTTATAGGTCATCTATAGCAACTTTCGTCATTCCATTCTATCTATCATTTAATGATACATTCTATCCTAACGCAGTCCCGCTAAACTGAAGCGGGACGGGGAATTAAATCCGGTGGATTTCGTAATCTCCACCGTCCATTCATTGGTGTCTGTGTAATCTGCCCGCTCTGTGAAATGCCTGCCCAATGAAATTCGAAGCCTATTTCATCGGGGCGTAGCTTATTTCTCTGGGGCGAAATCTGTGGCTTCAAGCGTGAAACCGACGCATGGCATGCAACGCCGCCCCTAAGGCGCCCACGATTTGGGGCTCTTCGGGCACGTGAATGGTCTCGTCCAATTTTTCCGCCATGAGCGCCACGACGCCGCTGTTTTTTGCCACTCCACCGCTCATGATCACCTCGCCGTGGATACCGGTCATATTCACCATGCTCGCCACGCGGTTAACGATCGCCCGGTGCAGGCCCCGGATGATCTCTGCTTTCGGATAATTGCGGGCGACCAGCGAAATCACCTCGCTTTCGGCAAATACGGTGCAGACACTGCTGATTTTCACCTCGCCGCGGCTGCTCGAAGAGAGGGCACCCATTTCATCCAGCGGGACCTGCAGCTTGGCCGCCGTGACCTCCAGAAAACGTCCCGTACCGGCGGCGCACTTATCGTTCATGGTAAAGTCGAGCACTCTGCCGTCCTTACCGACCCGGATGACTTTGGAATCCTGGCCGCCGATATCGATAACCGTTCCCGCATACGGAAACAGTCGATGCGCCCCCAGGCCGTGGCACGAGATTTCGGTGATCTTCTTATCGGCAAACGGCACGGACACCCGCCCGTAGCCGGTGGCGACAATGCCCCTGACATTATCGCGGGCAACACCAGCATCCGCAAGCGCTTTTGCCAGCGCTTCTTCGGCCGCCCGGGTGCTGTTGGCTCCGGTTTGGATGATACTGCAGCCGACCAGTTCTCCCCCGGCATTGAGAATCACGCCTTCAGTGCTCAGAGAACCCACGTCAATTCCGACGAAGTATTTCAATTTAGATCTTTATCTCCAATCCAGTCAAACCGTATACAAAAGTATCCCACGCAAAGACGCCAAGACGCAAAGATTTTAAATCAAGGTGTCGTTTTCAGCCGTAATAGCCGTAGGTCAATATGGCGAAGTTGGCTCGCCTCATCTTTATCAAATAGACAGAATTCCACAACCCTGGCCCAGACCGATCACCGGTACTGTGTAATCAAAAGTTAGGCCTGGAATGACACATAGGCCGTCCCAATATAACTAAACAAGTCGCACCAGGGCGGGCTTTAGGCATTTTAGGCATTTCTTATATCTTCAACCACACAAACTCACTTATCTCGAATTCCTACCATAAAACCACAAATACACTACCCCCAATCCCTACCCTTCAAGCGTCTCGAAGAAAGCGTCCAGGCGGTTGAGGGTCTGTTCTTCGGAAAAAACCCGGGCATCGGCGATATCCGCGTCAATGATTACCGCCGGCACCTTGCAGCGCTGCGTGAGAATTCTTTTCAGATCGTATTGGCCGACCGAATACGGCTTGCAGCTTCGGGCGGAATGAATGACCAGCCCGTCCACCGCGTAGTCCTGAATAAGTTGCTGCATTAGCTCGAGACGGTGGGTGAGATTGTTGTTGAGTATCACCAGGCTGTACGTTCTGGCCATGGACTCCAGGGGTTTTTGTTCATCCATGTGACCGGCGGTCTCGGCCCAGGCATTGGTATAGGTGGCGGTGACAAAGTTCATGCCGTGCTGTGTAAAAAGGTTTGCAAAATCGCGCACCTTGAACCAGATAGCGATGTTATCCCACATCAGTCGCCGGCGCTCGTCGGCAATCGCCCCGATCCCGAGCGCCGCTCTATCTTTTAGCTCATGAAGCAGGATGCGGTAGTAATCCAGGGCAACCGGCAACCCTCTCAGGGAGACGATGGGTGCCAGGTGGACGAAGGCGTCGAAAATTGTCATGGGTGCCGGCCGGGCTTTCATCGTAGCTAGGATCTCGCCCCAGGTCAGGGAGGCTTTCCTGGCACTGCGAATGATTTCCCTGAATCTTTGCTGTTTGAAGCGTTTTTTAGAGATCTGCTCCAGGATTGGAATCATCTCCTCCAATTGTCGGACCATGTAAGTGATGTCGCTGTCTGTAATCTGTGCAAAGTTGTACGGGGTATCAAAAAGAACCAGCGGTATTTTCCAAGTCTGCGCGAGAACCTTGTACCAGTACATCACTGTCTGGCAGATGTTGTTGGAGACGAAGAGAAGATCGGGCCGCGGAAGTTTGCCGACCGGCGTCTGTCCGGAAAAGCAAACGCCCAGATCGATGCGGGCGTAGGCGCAAAGATCCTGATGATAGCCGCATTCTTCAGCAGCCGCGCATAGCTCGGACCCCATCTTTTGAGCACCGCACAGGGCGCCATGGTTTTCCGGATAGATGGTATAAAAGTCAAAGGCCCGCAGCAGCTCCACCGGCGCACCGCTGGTGACCCACGCCACCGGTCCGGCACCCTGCGCATAACGGGCGAGCAGGTAATGCCGGGTCATGATTTCCTTCAGCCGGCCGCGGCATTTGAGAGGCGGACCGAAGTGGGGCGGCGGTTTTTTACGACCCCTTTGGCTGCCCATGCGTGAAAGGCGCATCAGGGCCGGTGCACCCAGATCTTTCATAAAATGAAAGCGTATATTTTTTAGGAAAGACATGCTTATTCTCTTTCCAGGATTTCAGCAAAAGCCTCGATCCGCGTTTGCACCTGCCCGCTCAAGCCCTGGTTGATTTCAGTGTCTACGACCAGGGTGGCCAGCTTGCGCTGCTTCAAGGCATCGATCACCAACGGCACATCGAATAGCTCCGGCTCGCAGAACTTCACCATACAAAATATGACGCCCCCGGCATTGCTGCGCTTTACTTTCTCCAGCAGGTGATCGCATCTTGCCGCCAGCGGTGATGCCTTGGTGGTGCAAGGCGGCAAGGCAAAATAACTATCTGCCAGCGCCTCGAATGGATTGCTTGTGCTGACCGGTGCCGCCGGCAGTCGTCTGCTGCACGCCAGCAGGTCGTCGTCGGCTGCGCGAACGCCGAGTTGATCCAGCAAATTCAGCAGCTGCGGGGGATTCGGCAGCACGCCGCTAAGAACAACCGCCGGTCCGTCAAGGGAGGGCGGGCTCTTGGCTGCGGCCAGGAAATTTTCCAGCAAGGCCAGAAAGTCATCGGGATGGAGATACTCCCCCTGGCGGATGACCCGGTAAAACTCGGCATTGGCGACGCCAAGCTCGCCTTTGGATCTCAACCGGTAAAGCTCTCTTATTATCGCCGCCACCTGCTGTCCCTGTTCAACTCGCATCTTCAGCTCGGAAGGATCCAATGGCCCCAGTTGCTGCTCTAGGTCGCTTGCCATCTTATTGAGCTGCTCGAGGTAATACGCCCGGCTGCAATCGCGGTAAGGCGCCTTGGGATGATAGAAAAAATAAACGGGTTTGTTCAGACCCAGGTAATCACTGACGATGGAGGCCAGGTTCTGAATGGAATCACAGGTGTGAGGAAATAAAAAGCCGTCCAAGATATCGCCGTGTCCCTGGAGAATCAATTCCAGCCCCAATCGAACAACCGAGCAGATGTAAGGCTGCAGGTGCGCATCGGCATGGCTGACCTCCAGAGGCGGATCCCAGATCTCTACCGGCAGGGCGTTCAAGGCCCAGAAAATTTCCTTGGGGTATTGAGCCGGAAAAACGCCGAAGAGGTGCCGGTTGTGTTCACTTTTCTGCTGCTGCAGATACTGCCTCCGGGGCGGAGGCGAAAATTGGTTCATGAAGACTACTCCGATTTTTTCTGCCGGCGAAGGTTAAATTATAGTTTTAGCTGCCCCCAGCGAAGCTTCGCCTCAAACCGACGATCCGTTCGGCCTTGTCATTTGACCCTGTCATACGACCCTGAGGTCCTCGAAGGGAGGCTCACGACAGGTTGGGGGCATAAATATACGATTGCTTGAGGCGAGTCCCGCCATGCGGCGGGACTGGATGCCTGATGATTGATTCTGGATAGATCAGAAAACTTTCCTCTTAAATCCAGCATCTCTCCGAGGCGTAGGCACTACCCTCCGGCCTGTAGGCCCTACGGGCTGGAAGCGGAGCCGGAGGCCAGAGACCGGCATCGAGTATCTTTTTGCACCTGGCACCAAGTTCGATACCGAAACCCTGGCCCAGACCGAAACGATGTGCCAATCGTTTCTGGATTTTTGGTTCCGATAAAAGGTAATGTCCCTGCCAATGTCCAGCTCGTCGCGACAGGGCGGGCTGGACCTGAATTCTAAGATTCTGGCTTATAAAGATGCCTAGTGTCAAGGCATATCGCTTCAAGGGTGGCGTAACGTCATAGTCACTTGTATCTGATTGCGATTAAAGCGATTGACTTTATCGGAAGTGATACGGAAATCCCAAATCGCAATACTCATATTTTATTTTCATCTTAATTGTGATAAAAATCTCGGGCTTGCCGGAAAAAGATTTTGCGCTGATTTGACCGGATTTTTTAGTGGACTGCCGATTCAAGTGAGGACCGGATGCAAAAGTTCGAACCTGAAAACATGATCAGAGAAGTGGTGGATGCCTGCGCGGATTGCGATGTTTGCCGGCACCTTATGGACACCTCCTGTCTGCTGTTTCCCGAATTGTACCGGCTCATCGATCGGGAGATGGAGACTGGAGAGCAGATTCGGGCCGAGGAGCTCAGAAACCTGGTAGACCTGTGTAATTTCTGTGCCCTGTGCCCGTGCCCGAATATCCGCGCGGATATCATCAAGGCCAAGACCCGCTTCATCGATCGTGACGGGCTCAGGCTCAGCATCCGCACCCTGGAAAATGTCGAGCGCATCGGCAAACTTTGTGGTGCCTATCCCCAACTGGCCAACCTTCTTTTCCAGGGCCGGCTGACCGGCGGTATCGTCAAAGAAAGCCTGGGAATTCACAGGCAGCGCAGCATACCCGCATTTCCCGCGGAAAATTTTCCAGCCTGGGTAAAAAAGCAAAAACTGCATATCAAAGGTCAAGAAACCCGCAAAAAAAAAGTGGCCTATTTTACCGGCTGCACCGGCAGATATCTCTTTCCCGATGTGCCTCGGGCTGCGGTTGAAATTTTACAGCACAATGGGATTGAGGTTTTCTACCCCCGGCAGCAGTGCTGCGGGATGCCTTGCCTGCTGGAAGGCGACCGGCAATTGACAATGGAATTCGTGCGTTTTAACGTGCAGCATCTGGTCGAGGTGGTGGAAGACGGCTACGATATCGTCTGCTCGTGTCCGACCTGCGGATTTATGCTCAAAAATGTCCTGAAAGAAGGCGCCTATTATTCTTCGGAATACCAGACGTCGGTGGGTGCGGATGATGCCTTCATGAAAATACCGACCGATACAACCGTTACCAACCCGACACAGAAAGAGTTCACCCTGCTCAAAAAATCCATGTACGGCAGCCTTCTGAAAGATGAAGGGTACTTCTCATCCATAAGCCCCCGCAAACGGATTTTGGTGGCTGAACATACATTTGATCTCGCAGAGTATTTAACGGGGCTTCACAAGGCGGGAGAGTTGAAAACAAACTTTGGCCCGGTGCCGGGCCGCATGGTCTATTATCCGCCCTGTCATTTGCGGGAACAGAATATCGGCCGCCCCTATCTGGACCTGCTGGCTCTGATCCCCGGTATTGACATAAATCCGATCGACGGACATTTTTATTGCTGCGGCATTGCGGGCATAATGGGATTTAAACGGGAATTTCACACCTCTTCCATCCAGCTGGGGAGTCGGTTGGTAGAAAAGATCAAGGCGCTGAATCCCGAACGGCTCGTCACCGACTGTCTGAGCTGCCGGCTGCAGTTCAACCAGCTCACGCCCCACAAAGTCTATCATCCCATCGAAATCCTGAACGAAGCATATATTGGATAAAAGGAGAACAAAAAATGACGTCTCCGGATGTGACACAGATATTGGTTGCCGGCCGGCGCACCGGCATCATCGGGCTGTCGCAAGTCCTGCGGGAAGTGGCTGTCGAATTTGGGCATCGGCCCGATGAGGAGATTCAGGCCGAACTGCTGCAGCGTTTGTCTGCAAAGAATTACATCGTGGACAAGGTCCGGGATGACTACGGTCGGGCGTTTTCCCGAGAATACAAAAAATTTATCGGCCAACCCGTCGCAGAAGATCGGCCGGAGATACCTCAAATCAAAGTGCTCGGCCCCGGCTGTCCCAACTGTGATCGGCTGGAGCAGGAGCTCATGGGACTGATGGCTGAAATGGGGCTGCCGGCCGATCTGGAACACATACGGGATGTGGCTGAAATCGGCCGCTACGGCGTGATGAGCGTGCCGGCCCTGGTCATCAACGGCAAGGTGGTGGCGACCGGAAGCGTACCGCCGCGAAAAAAGCTCAAAGCCCTGCTGCAGGAGGCTGCCGAAAAATAGTCGAACCGTCGATAAGCCGCGAAGGGGCTGTTTGAGCCGAATGGTGCCTGTCTGATGAACGCTACTTTTTTGCTGAATAAATTAACTTGACATTCGTCAACCTTGCATGTACTCAGGGAATTACTTCTCGAAAAACGGTAAAGGACAAATTCGATGATCGGACAAACTGCAGGCAGACTCAACTATTTCCGGTATTATTTTTATTTTACCCGTGGCCTGCCTGAGGTTTGCTGATCGATCGCCAAAAAAATCCAAAGCCGCAGGCAAATAAAGCCTGCGGCTTTTTTTTGGGCCCGACCATTGATTGAGAGCCTTCAGTGTTTATTTATAGATGACAAAGGAGCTACAGCCATGAAAACCTATGACGTTCATGTCAAAGAATTCATCCCGCTCATCTCGCCTGCCGCGCTGAAAGAGGAGCTGCCCATTACGGATAAAGCGGCTCAAACAGTCGTTGCGGGACGGCGCGTGATCGAGGACATCATCCACAAAAGGGATCGACGCCTGCTGGCCATGGTCGGCCCGTGCTCGATCCACGATGAAAAAGCGGCCCTGGAGTATGCCGCAAAGCTCAATCGATTACGGGAACTGGTTCAGGATACGTTATACGTGGTGATGCGAGTTTATTTTGAAAAGCCCCGAACGAACGTCGGCTGGAAAGGTCTGATCAACGATCCGGGGTTGGACGGCTCATGCGACATGTCCCTAGGACTGCGCAAAGCCCGCGCGTTGCTGTTGCAGATTACGGAGATGGGCCTGCCGACGGCAACTGAATTGCTGGATCCGATCGTACCGCAATATATCGCCGGGCTGATCAGCTGGGCCGCCATCGGCGCCCGCACTACTGAATCGCAGACTCATCGGGAGATGGCCAGCGGACTTTCCATGCCGGTGGGTTTTAAAAATTGCACCGACGGCGGTCTGGCCACCGGGCTCAACGCCTTGATAGCTGCCGGTTCGCCCCAGAATTTTCTGGGCATCGATCCGCAGGGCAAAACCAGTATTGTCCATACTACCGGAAATCCCTACACCCATCTCGTGCTGCGTGGCGGCCGGCGCCCCAATTACGATTCGGTCAGCATCCGCGAAGCGGTGGGCCTGTTGCACGACAAAGGGCTGCCGCAAGCGGTCATGGTCGATTGTTCCCATGCCAATTCGCGCAAGCGGTATCAGGAGCAGGCGGTTGTCTGGCAGGATGTCATCAATCAGCGTATCAACGGCAACGATGGTATTATCGGACTCATGTTGGAAAGCAGTTTAGGACAGGGTCGCCAGGAAAACACTGGCCGCCTGGAGACCATGCAGTACGGAGTTTCCATCACCGATGCCTGTATCGGTTGGGAAACCACCGAGCACCTGATTCACTGGGCCCACGAACGATTGCTCAGGCACCTGGATCTTTCCCCTGCAGCGGGTGTGGCAACTGCCGATGCACGCTGACAGGCCGGTGTTGCCCGCAAGAAGTTGCACTGCAAACAAATTCGAGATCAATGCACGGTCGTATCTTCGGAAGGCTCGCCCCGGAGCATGTCCACCCCGCCGTGGTCTTGTACATCAACGTCCGGCGTCTTATCGGAAACCTCCGGTTCACCGCCGGAAGGACCGGTGCTGTCGCCCGATGGGTCGGCGTACATATCGTTCAGCTTTCGGATGTAGACGTTGGAATCTTCCAATACTTGTTCCAGACTGCGGGCCGGTTTGCGTCCCCAGCCCGCCGGTCGCCGATGAAACAATGTGCGATACCAGCGACTGTTTTTCTGGAAAGCCTGCAGGTAGTTCAAGCGCAAATCCGAATCTTCAATACTGGCAGTGAGTTTCCGGGCCACCCGTTTGGCCGCCCAGCGGCGAATCCGAAAATGCACATAGCCGGCAATTCCGGCAACCAGCACCAGCAAAACGAAACCGGTCCAATTGCCCTCCGGTAATCGTTCCATAAACGGCAATCGGAGGGACAATCCTTCCCAGTATCCCCCGCGCAGGGTGAGCGCCATGAATAAGATGAAGGCGGCGCCAAAAACAAAGGCGTCCATCCACAAGACATGCTTTCGCCAGGCAGCAAGGAATTGTTCAATCCGGGGAACAACCTCCTGTTTCAATACTCGGGCCGTATTTTCCAGGATGCCCGCAATGCGGTAGGCACGCTCTACGCCGACCTGCTCAAGCCGGTTGTAAATACTTTTCAGGTAAAAGTCGCGCTTGCTCTTCAAACGCGAAAGAACCTCCGGATTCTCGACGGGCACGGCCGAGCCCGGAATATATATGGCGTAAAAACTGCCGGCGGTGAGCCCGTACTGGGCGAGGGCACGCTGCCAGGCGGCGAACACTTCCTCCGTGTTGTTCTCGGCTGCGGTCGTGTCGATTTGATTGAGGATGTACAAAAACTTATTCGAATCACGGCGGTTTATGGTCCGATTGACCAGATGTTTCAGGGTATCATGCATCGATCCGGTTTCCGGGTGCCGGGCATCAAAAAATACCAGCACCAGGTCCGACAGGTCGATGATGCGATCTGTGATTCGCAGGGTGGAGGTCCGCTGGGCATCGGCATCAAATCCGGGGGAATCGATGAGTATTTTGCCGCGCAGCTGTTCGCTGGGACAGGTCTTCAACTGCATGTACGCATCCACACGCTGACCCTCGCCTTCGGCCACCTGTTCGATGGCCTGGCTGATCTTGTAAAAAGGAAAGCGCGGGTCCGCATCCATTGCCACCCCCGGCAGCAAGCGCACCTGGTCATCATCGGTAAAGCAGATAACACTGAACTTGTCATCCACAGCCTGATTGCCGGTGGTCTGAAGCTTGTATTGAATATAGTGATTGATGAAGGAGGATTTGCCCGATGAATAAAGGCCCAGTATCGATACCAGCGGCCACCAGGATGTACGGGTGGCATAGGTTTCCTCCTCCTGCAAAAACCCGAGTCGATGGCTGATCCGATCCAGAACCTGAAAACTGTCGACGACATCCGTTAGAATCGGGTTTTCCTGCTTCAGCCGCTGCTTCAGCTCGCGCCAGCGCGAACTGCCTCTGCTTTTTCTAAACATCCGTTCTTCTCCATTGCTGGTAAGTCTGCTGCATTTCCAGCACCGGCACCCGCCGATACCGGCAAGCGAATGCAGCATACAGTGAATCGGCCTGGCTGGTATGAATCCCGGCTTCAATACCTAGGCAACCGTGGCTTGTCCGCAGAATCATCGGCCGATCCAGGCACCTGTTTGGACATACATTAGCAGAATTAAATAAATTGTTCAAATCACTAATAATGCATTCAGGCAATCCGGGTTTTTTGAGACCCTTGGTCTGGCTTTGCGGCAATTGAACCCAATTGAAACTCACACTTTTAAAGCCGCAGGCGTCTTTTCACACCGGCGAAGCAGGTTCACGAAATTGACATGTGCTCAGACTGAATGACGTAAATTTGACGGATTTCATTAAAGCTATTTAGATAAATGCCTGATAAAACATTCAATACAATTGGCTATGCCACTGGCATATTTATTGCTGATAATTAAGATGGCCTCCTTCGGTCACACGAATTTAATACCTCTGTAATTCGCATCCGGCTGATACCTGACACTTGGAGAATAGGCCTTTGTCTGAAATAGAAATAGATATCCGAAAGAACAGGCTGTACCTTACCCTAACCGGCTGGAAGAAAGCGGATATGCCTGCCTATGTCAGAAAAATTGAATCGGCCTGCAGAACGTTGAATCCCGGTTTTACCTGTCTGACCGTATTTCAAAAAAGAGGCAAATTGAACCGTAAGGACAATGATCTGTTTTTCAACACGACCGGACTGATATCGGCCTATGGCGCAAGCAAGGTAGTAATTATTTATAAAGACAAAGGTGGTCGGAAGAGCAGTTTAGCCGCAATCCTGCATGATTACAAGGCCTTTATCCCGGTGCAGCGTGCCCTGAATAAAAAGCAAGCCGAAAATATCCTCGATGGCAAAACAGTAAACTGACTTTCCATTAAATCATCACGATATTTGGTTAGGCCCTTAAGGGCGTTTTTCTGACAACATGTTGTAAGAAACCGATTGAATATTTTCGATTGAACATTGAATATTTAAGGAATTCTATCAATTCTACCATAGCCATTATTAAAATGATGGAG
>Ga0126331_1000083_pt1 | contig 40303 bp, 32 predicted proteins | sample InaspJWI98metaG_FD_96379 | JGI IMG/M metagenome (GOLD analysis project Ga0126331, IMG submission 96379) | Marine gutless worms symbiont microbial communities from Oahu, Hawaii - Inanidrilus sp. 2 OAHU.JWI-98 metaG | ecosystem: Host-associated > Annelida > Digestive system > Unclassified | place... | reverse complement strand
TTATCCTGGTTCATGGGTGGTGTATCCTTTCCTTTTTAGTGTGGCCGGTTGACTGCTGCTAACAATCTACCGGTGGATACACCGCCTTTTCCTTTAAACACAACTTTTAAATATAACTCGATCGGCAAAAAACCTTTCTTCCCGCAATAGCTTCGAATCAACCATAGGTTCACCCCCCCTGCTATTCTTGATTCCTACAATTATCTTAATAAAACAGGTTGGTATTCTTGAGTATATTTGAACAGTTGCGTTTAGAAAATTTCAAGCACCAAAATACAAAAAACAAACAATGGGATTTTGGAATCATGCCGTGACTTTTTCGATGGTGACTTTGGCCTGGAAAACACCGCTTTCGAAAAATCGATGGACGGCAACATCTTCAAAATTCTCATCGATAAAGGCCACACCGGATTTAGATCCTCTTTTTGTCTTTAGCGTCAGCACGGTTTCGTGACGATTGGATATCACCCGAACCTTATCGCCGCTTACAAGGCCTATCGCGTCCGCATCTTCCTGGCAGATTTCAACTACCGGGTTTTTCAGTAGACTGTTAAGCAGTTCGGATTTTCGGGAAAGTCTTCCGGAATGAAAGAGGTGGTTGCCTGTAATCAGCGTGAAACGAGAATCCTTCTCATCTACCCGGGGCGGCTGAAAGCTGAAGAAATCGGCCGTCACTTCAACATCCGCAGGCTTGATCAATGCCCCCCGGTTGTCCAGATCGTTGTCTTCATTTCTCTGATTAACGAAAGCCAGGTTGACATCACGGTACATTCCGAGCGTTTGTCTAATCTCTTCAAACACGGGTGATGCGCTCTTGGTTCGGGGAGTGAACTCCGGATCAAAAAGCCGTCCCACAGCGCCGATGATCTCCCGATCGCTAAAGGCTCTTTCCGGGGGTTTCATCAGCCGTTTAATAGATTGTACGCGTCCTTCCTGATTGGTAAACGTACCGCTCTTTTCGGCAAAACAGGCGCCCGGCAATACACAGTCCGCCAACCCGGCCGTTTGGGTCATAAAAGTGTCCTGCACCAGCAGAAAATCGATCCGCGACAGTGCTCTTTTTAAAAATTCCTCGTCAGAACAGGTGGCCAGTGGATCTTCTCCGATGATGTAAAGGGAATCAAGTTCGCCTTTTTCAGCGGCTTCGAACATTGCCCTGTGTCCAAGACCCTGAGATTCGCCTTTGTGATAGCCCAATGCAAATTCGGGGTGAACGCCCATCTCCCAGGCCCCGCGCTGGTTGGACCGGTCGAGTATGGGAACGACGGTAACCGGCTTCTCCAGGGTTTTAAAAAGCTCTGTCATAAGCGCCAGAGCGACACAGCCTTGCGGGTATCTCAAAAAATCGGTTCCAACCACGATCCCCACCGATTCGGCATTGCGCAATTGCTCTGCCACATAATCAATTTGGTCTTGCTCAACACCGGCGGCCCGCAGACAGTCTATGGATCTCACTTGATTCAACTCAGCGAATTCGTCAAAGGCCGTTACCTTCTGCCAAATATCGTCGTCAAGAGCGAGAGCGATTGCGGTAAGAACTTCTTTTTCGGTGCCGGGCTGATGCCTTAATGACAGGCGCGCCGATGAATCCAGTTTCATTGCTCTTGGTGAAGCGATCAACACCGGGGTGTTGTTTTCTCTTGCCATTCGCCGAACCATATAGTCGGTTACCGGATTCTCATCGGATGGATGTGTTCCGATGATCAGGACACAATCTGTCGCCATACAGTCAAATACGGATACGCCGCCGGAATTCATCCCGGCTGCAGCTACAAACGCCTTCACCGCACCGGGGTCCCAGCGAATGCTGGAATCAATATTGGGGCTCTTGAAAATACGTCTGAACAGTTTCTGGAAAAGATATAATTCTTCATTGGTCAGCCGGGCCGAGGCAATGCCGCCGATTGCCGTCGAGTCGGCCGGCTTTATGCGTTCTCTTATCACGGCCAGGGCTTCGTCCCAGGTGGCAGGTTCGAGTTCGCCATTCCGTTTCAGCAGCGGTGTCGTCAGCCGATCGGGGTGATGGATAATATCGTACCCGAATCGTCCCCGGGCGCACAGGGTTTCGCTGTTAATGCCTACTCCAAGCTGGGCTCGGGATCGAATAACCTCACCGTCTCTTTCTTCAATCACCATCCGGCACCCGGTTGCGCAGTAAGGGCAAATGGTATCAGCGGAATTCAGGTCCCAAGGCCGGGTTTTGTACCTGAACGGCAGCCGCATGAAGCAGCCGACTGGGCAGACTTCGATGCAGTTGCCGTCCTGGTCGCAGTCCAGCATCCCCCGGAAAAACGAGGTCTCTTCCTGATACTCGCCCCGGTAAAGACCGTCAAGAACATCCTGGCCGACGATTTCCTTGCAGACCCGGACGCACTTCATGCACTGAACGCACCGGTTGGAATTTTTGATGATTACCGGGCTGATAATGTAATCTTTTTCATGCCAGCTGTATTTCATCTCAGCGAATCGACCCTTGTGCGGACCGTACTTATAAACATAATCCTGCAGTTCGCACTCGCCGCCCTTATCGCAAACCGGACAGTCCAGACCGTGATTGGCCAGCAAAAATTCGAGCATGGCTGCCCGTGCTTCTTTTACCTTGTCGGATTCGGTAAATATATTCATACCGTGCATTACCGGCGTGACACAGGACGCCACAAGTTTCGGTTGGCCTTCGATTTCAATAATGCACATTCGGCAGGCACCGATACCTATAAGATCCACCTGATAACAGTATGTCGGGATATAAAATCCGGCCATCCTGGCCGCGTCAAGGATCAGGGTGCCTTCATCGACAGTAATCTCGCTTCCGTTAATCTTTACAGTCGGCATTTTGTTTTAAGCCTTTATTCTCAGAGATGCCATGTATCGGCATAAGGGTCTCATTTATTGGGTCTTTAATGATTAAACCGGGGAAAGTTTGAACCGGGGAATCGGAGAATTCAGCAGCCGAAGCTCCCTGCTTCTCCCCGGCACTGATTCGCCGATTATCCAGCTCATTCGCCTGGCACCATGCATCTTTTATGAGCGATATGGTATTCGAACTCGCTTCTGAAGATTTTTAGTGCGCCCCTTAGTGCCATCACTGCAGCGTCGCCCAATGCACAAAAACAGTTACCGAATATACCGGTGCACAGGCTCTCCAGTAGTTCAATATCTCCTTCGCGACCTTCTCCGTATTCCAGCCGCTTTAATATTTGAGTCATCCAGGGTGTACCGTCCCTGCATGGCGTGCATTTCCCGCAGGATTCGTGGCTGAAAAACCGGTTAACGACATAGGCGGTTTTTACAATACAGGTGTCCTCATCCATGACGACAACGCCGGCCGAGCCTAACATGGTGCCCTTTTCGGCCAGCGATTCAAAATCCAATGGTGTATCGATATCTTCGACTGAAAGCATCGGAGCACTGGCACCGCCGGGTATAACCGCTTTGAAGGCTTTATCTCCACTCATCCCGCCACAATGTTCAAAAATCAGTTCCCTGATGGTCAGACCCATTGGAAGCTCATATACCCCGGGGTTTTTTACATGTCCGCTGACAGCGAAAAGTTTGGGTCCCGGGCTTTTCGGCGGCCCGATCGATGCGAACCAATCGGGTCCTCTTTCGAGTATTGACGGGATACAGGCCAGGGTTTCCACGTTATTGATGACCGTTGGTTTTTGGTAGAGCCCGGATAGAGCGGGAAACGGCGGTCTGATTCTGGGCTGCGCCCGATACCCCTCGATGGAATCTAAAAGTGCCGTTTCCTCACCGCAAATATAGGCGCCGGCTCCACGGTGGATATATATGTCCAGGGAATAATCGGAGTCGAAAATATTGCGACCAAGGCAGCCATTCGCATAGGCTTCTTCAATAGCCTGTTCCAGCCGTTTGGCGCCAAACTCGTATTCGCCGCGGATATAGATATATCCGACCCCCGCACCGATGGCATAGCTGGTAATCATAATCCCTTCGAGCAGCAGGTGGGGATCTTTCTCAAAAATGATCCTGTCCTTAAAGGTTCCCGGCTCGCTTTCGTCCGCGTTGCAGGCGAGATATTTGGGCAGGTTCGGGTCCTTTGGAATAAAACTCCATTTCAGACCGGTGGGAAAACCGGCCCCGCCTCTGCCCCTCAAACCGGAATCTTTCATAATCTGAATAACGGCATCCGGTTCGTGTTTGAGGGCTGCCTTTATCCCCTGATACCCTCCGCTTTTGAGGTAATTTTCCAACAGGTGTGAATCCGGCTTAGCGATATTTTTGAGCAGTATTTTCTCCATTTTAGCAGGCTATTTATAGCTCATGAGGATTTCATCGATCTTATCAACGGTCAGGCTTTCGTAATAGTCATCATTGATCTGCATCATGGGCGCAGTGCCGCAGGATCCGAGGCACTCTACCGTGGTGATCGAAAATTTTTGATCCGCTGTGGTTTCACCCGGTTTTATTCCCAGGGTCTTTTCCAGATGCGCTATCAGGTTTTCGGCGCCCAGCAGCGTGCAAGATATGTTCTGACAAACCTGGATGTGATATCGCCCCATCGGTTCAATCACATTGTACATTGTGTAAAAAGTCGCTACGGCCTGTACCTCGACCGGGCTGATATCCAATAATTCAGCCACATCTTCCAGATCCGCTTTGGTCAGTTTCCATGCACGGGATCGCTGTACAACCCACAGGGCACCCATAACCTGAGATCTTTTATCCGGATACAGTTTTTCCAGCGCTTTGATTTCTTCTATCATTGCTTCAGTCAGCATACTGTTGTATTCTTCTTCGAAATTATATTTTTCAACACAAGTCTAAATAAGACTACTTGTCACATTCTCCGAATACCGGATCCAGGCTTGACAGACAGGCGACAACGTCCGCCAAATAGCCGTCTTTGCACATTTTATCCAGAGACTGCAGGTTCATGAATGTGGGCATTCTTAGCTTTAGCCGAAAGGGTTTTTCCGTGCCGTCGCTGACGATGTATACCCCCAGCTCACCTTTGGGCGATTCGATGGAAGCATACGCTTCGCCATGCGGAACTTTGAAACCGTGGGAGACGTATTTAAAATGGTGAATCAGATTCTCCATATTATCATAGGTCTGCTCATGGGGCGGGGGAACCAGCCGCGCGTCATCTACATTAAAAGGACCTTCCGGCATTGCATTTACAGCCTGTTCTATTATCCGGAGCGACTGTCTCATTTCTTCAACTCTCACCATATAGCGGTCGAAACAATCTCCCTTGGCGCCGGTCGGTACAATGAAGTCCATACGGTTATAAACCAGATAGGGTTCATGCTTGCGGATATCCCACATCACCCCGCTGCCTCGTAAAGCCGGACCGCTTAAGCCAATGGTAATGGCCTCATCGGCGGATATTATGCCCACTTCTTTGTTGCGTTTGAGCCAGACGCGGTTACCGGTCAGAATCTTTTCATACTCATCAATTCTTTCCGGCATTATTTTTACCAGATTAAGGCAGGCTTCCTTGCAGTCCTCCGTAAAATCGTATCTCACACCGCCGACCTGCATGTAACTGAGGGTCATCCTCGCACCGCAAAGCATCTCGAATATATCCAGGACCAGCTCACGCTCCCGCATTGCATACAACAGGATCGTCATAGCGCCCAGATCCATGCCCCAGGCACCCACGCACAACAGATGCCCTGCAATCCTCGAAAGCTCAGCTGCCACGACCCGGATATATTTGGTTCTCTCCGGGATCTCGATATCGAGTAGTTTTTCCACGGCCATAACATAGGCCAGGTTATTGCTCATCGCACACAGATAATCCAGCCGATCCGTATACGGCACAAATTGATTATATTGAAGGTTTTCGGCGATCTTCTCGGTACCACGGTGAAGATAACCGATATCCGGGTCGACGTTGATTATCTTCTCGCCTTGCAGTGAAACAATCAGATGCAGCAGCCCGTGGGCGGAAGGGTGCTGGGGGCCAAAATGTAGCGTTATTTCTTTAGACTCTGGAAATTCTTCATGTTCCATCATTATAGAAGCTCTTCTTTTTCCTCGCCAAATGGATTGTACTGATCCTTGTAGCCCCTGAGGGGATAATCTTTCCTTAATGGGAACCCTTCCCAATCGTGGGGCATGTATATGCGTTTTAAATTGGGATGGTTGTCGAAAAAGATGCCGTACATATCGTAAGCTTCGCGCTCCGGGAAATCTGCGGCCGGCCAGATAGCGGTAACGGATGGAAGGCTCTCGCCTTCTTCAACCTTGACTTTCAAGCGGATTCTGTGTCTTTGCGGAATGGAGTAGAGATGATATACGACCTCAAAGCGCGGTGATGCCGGCGAGTAATCGACACCAATGACGTCCACCAGATAGTTCATCTGCAGTGCCGGATCGGTCTTCAAAAATCCACAAATGCTTACCAGCGCCGGTTTTGACACAAGATGGGTCACTTCATCTTTAAAGAGCGACGTCGCAATAATTTCATCCTCGAAGCGCTGCTTCAGATTATCGATCAATATCGATTCTTTGCGGTCTGATGTCATCTATTTAATCCCTATTTTTTTTTCTTCCAAAATAAAAGGATTTTCCTGCTTGATCTTTTCCATTAGCTGCAAAAAGCCAAACAGCAATGCTTCCGGCCGGGGCGGACAACCCGGTATATAAACATCCACCGGCACGACGTAATGGGTACCTTGTACCACTGCATAGGTGTTATAAGGGCCGCCGCATGAAGCACAGCCGCCGTGGGCAATGACCCACCTGGGCTCGGCCATTTGATCGTACAGTCGCTTGACCAGCGGCGCCATTTTTTTCGTCATGGTTCCGGCAATGACCATGACATCGGACTGGCGCGGAGAAGCCCTGAAGACGATCCCGAGTCGGTCGGTGTCATAGCGCGAACAGGCGGTGGCAATCATTTCAAGCGCACAACATGCCAATCCGAACGCCATCGGCCACAGAGACGATGCACGACCCCAGTTAAACAGGTACTTCACAACCCGATTCCCGCGGGCCTTATCCAGCACAGGATTATCGCGCAGCACATCCCATATTTTTTCAAGGTTGGTAAACAGCAGAGCGTCCCCTAAAGGATTCTCCTGCACTGCAAAACCAGCGCCCATATTAGAATAAATTTTAGTATTCATAGTTAATAATTTGTCCTCAACCTAATGCCGTTGATTTTCACTCCACCCATTCAAGAGCCCCCTTTACCCACGCATAAATCAGCCCGACTGCCAGAACGGCAATGAAAATGATCATCTCGATCAAAACGAACAGGGAGATACTTTTATCCGTCAGTATTACGGCCCATGGAAATAAAAAGAGGGTCTCCACATCAAAAATAATGAAAAGGATAGCGATGATAAAAAAATGAATTCTAAATTGCCCTTTACTTGCCTCTCCGATTGGCTCGAGACCGCACTCCCAGGGTTTGAGTTTTTCACGATAGGGATTTTGGGGACGCAGCAGGGAACTGACAAAGAGTACGGCAACAGCCAACGCAGATACAAATCCCATCATTATTAAAATGGGCAGATAGGGAAAAAGCATGTCATCACCCCATACCGAAATATTCAATCAAGGGTTTGAGAATGCACTATCGTTGCGGGTAGATTCTATGATTTAAGTCAAAAAACAGCTGAAAAACGATTCTATGAATATGCCACCAGATTAACTTTTAAAATAGGGTAAAAAATGAATTTTGAAAGGATAAATCTGGTATTATGAAAGTAGGTTTTTGAAAAATAGCGGGCGTATTCATGAAAAATCAGCGTCGGTTGGCAATATTCAATTTAGCCCAAGATTGTCATCGCTTTCAACCGAGCTTATATTAATGCCATCATCTCACAACTGATGATACGGCATTGTGGCCTTGATCCGATATAACATTAATGTTCCCTTTATCTAAGGAAAATCCAAGCCTTTAAACGAAGGAGGAGGCTATGAATAGCGCCGAGGAAATTGTAAAGGACAAAAAAAGAGAAACGGTATTCATATCACATAATGAGACGATACTTAAGGCCTGTCAAGTTATGGTAGACAGTAAAATTGGTGCCCTGTTGGTTAAAAAACAGGATGAATTCGTCGGGATATGGACGGAACGCGACCTTTTGCGCAACATCACCACTCCCGGATTCGATCCTGAAACCGCCCGCATCGGTGATTATATGACAGCCCCGCTGCATAAGGTTCCGCATACCACACAACTGCACAAGCTCGAAGAACTTTTGCTGGGATTGTTTGTACGCCATTTGCTCGTCGAGAAGGAAGGCAAATTCATCGGTCTGATCTCCATCGGAGACATCCTCAGAGCCAACTTGCTTGAAAAAGAGGAACGCTTCAAAGAATGTAATGCTTACGTCACATGGGAGCATTACGAAAAATGGCGATACGGTCGACCAAAATAATTATAAGATATGGATGCTTTCACAGGTTCGGAGTTGAACCGCTCAGGGTTAGATTATCTAGGTTGACCGTGCTGATAGGCCAGTCCGCGGACGCCTGGCGGGACGAAATCTCGAAATCCAAGAAATTTCTCACAGCAACATTTGCGCAGCTGCCCTTGCCAGTTCAATAAGATGGTGAGGATATATCCCCGCGATCACCATCACCGCCATCAGGACACCGCCAAGCACTTTCATTGAGGGAGATAATGTAAAGCCGGGCAATTCTTCATCAGGTTCCAGTAGATAGGCTGCTTTCAATACCAGAAGATAGTAGTAAAGGGAAATCACCACGTTGATCATGGCGATCAATACGAGGGTGAAATAGCCCTTTTCCAGAGCGGCGATGAATACCAAAAATTTACCTGTAAAACCAACGGTCGGGGGAATGCCGGCCAGGCTGAATATGGACACCATTAACGCCATGGCCAGCAGCGGCGAACGGCGATACAAACCGGCCAACTGGGAAATGTCCAGATTCCTGCCGTCTTCAGCCACTTGAACGATGACCAGAAAGACGGTGAATTTCATGACCAGCAGGGCGGCGGCATAAAAAATGGCGCTGGCATAGCCGGCCGGATTCATGCTTAAAATTCCGATCAAAACATAACCGGCATGGGCAACGGTGGAGTATGCCAGCAGTCTTTTAAGATCCTTTTGAACGATGGCAGCCAGATTCCCTATGGTCATGGAAACGATGGCCAGGGTGACCAATACATGGACCAAATATACGCTGCCATCACCACTAACGGCAACCATGCGGGTGAGAATAGCAACTGCCGCCACTTTGGAAGCTGTCGCAATATATGCGGTCGCCTGATTTGACGCACCCTGATAAACGTCCGGCGCCCAGAAATGAAAAGGGAAGACGGCCAGTTTGAAGAAAAAACCGCAAAATGTCAGCAGCAGCCCGATAACCACCACCGGTGTGTCAAGGACACCAGGCAGCACCCGCATTAATTCGGTCAAATAAGTCGCCTTGGTGGTGCCGTACAGTAAGGCCACTCCAAATAGCATAACGGCTGATGCAAAGATACCCACCAGAAAATATTTTAGACTCGCCTCGAGGCTCAATTGTTCATCGCTTCTCAGTGCTACCAGAATGTACAGTGAATAGCTGGACAGTTCCAGGGCCACGTATATGGTCAGAAGATGGACACTGCTGACCAGCAGCATCATGGCTAAAGTGCAAACGTAAAGCAGAAGGTAAAACTCGGGATGAAGACGCTTGGCGACGCCTCTAAGATCCGAACATATCGAGACAATCAGAAAAAGGCCGATGGACAGCATCACCTTAAAGATTTGTGAAAAAAGATCGACCCGGTAAGATTGAAAAAACAGGACCCCTTCCTGACGGACGGAAACCAGACAGATAACAATCCCCGGAATTGACAGTAAAAGAGCCGTATAAAAATCCCGCCGGGGATCGGCATTTTTTACCATGGACAGGAACAGGAAAACCAGTCCGCCGGCAAAGTAATAAAGTTCAGGATAAAAGAGAAACCATAGCATTACGGCAACCCATTCATAAACGGAATCGATGCGGTCTCAATCATCTCAAACATCAACGCGGGAAAAAGCCCGAATAATACCAGGACCGCCAGCAGGATCATCCGGGGAATACCCAAAGCAAACGACACATCCGGCAAGTCGGCAAATTTTTCATTTTTAGGGCCGTAAAAAGCGCGCTGCACGACCCGCAGCATAAACAATGCGCTGACCACCAGTGCACATACGGCCAGCGCCCCCCAAAGCGGATAAGTTCTGAAGGCTGATATGAAAACGGTCAGCTCCCCCCAAAAACTGGCCAGGCAGGGAACACCGATGCCGGCCATAGCCGCTATAATAAAATATGTTGACGCCACCGGCATGATCCGGCTCAATCCGCCGAGTTCAGCAATCATTTTGGTATGGGTTCGATCGTAAACATATCCGATCGCTGAAAAGAATAAAGCGGTCATAATGCCATGGGCAAACATCTGAAATACGGCGCCGTTTAAACCATCGACGGAGACGGTGGCCAGACCAAGACCGACGATCCCCATGTGAGAAACGCTGGAGTACCCGATAACGTATTTGAGATCCCCTTGGCTCAATCCCACAAAGGCGCCGTAGACGATGCCGATGGTTGCCAAAACAGCCATAAGCTGAGCCCAGTACTGCCATCCTTCCGGACAAAGAAAAATGCCCACCCGCAACACGCCGAAGGCACCGATTTTCATCAGCACACCGGCATGAACCATGCTCACGGAGGTCGGTGCCGCCACGTGCCCCACCGGCGACCAGGTGTGAAACGGCCACACCGCGGCTAGGATGCCAAAGCCGATGTATAAAAAAATGAATGCGAACTTCTGCTCAAAGGGTGTAAATGTACCCGGCTGCATGAGAATCGTCACATCAAAGGTGTTTAAGCCCGCTTTCACAAACAGATAGATAATTGCCGGTAAAATCAAGGCACTGCCCGCCAGCAAATAAAGAGTCAGCTTCATGGCCCCGTATTCTTTGCGGGTAGAGCCCCAGACGGCGATGAGCAAGTACATGGGGAATAGAGAGACATCATACCAGACAAAGATGAAAAATAGATCCATGCTCATAAAGAGCCCGAACACGCCGGTAACCAACACAAAATAAAGGGCGAAAAACTCCTTAACGCGGTTGTCGAGTTCCCACATGGTCAGCACGCCGGTAAAAAACACTATGCCGGTCAGAAGCAGCATGGGCAGGTTAAAGCCGTCGGCCGCATTTAAGTAAGTAATGCCGATAGAATCCACCCACTGGTATTTCTCAACGAACTGAAGCCCACCCAGGCTCTTGTCGTAAGCAAAAAACAGATAGACGGCAAGTATAAGGGTAAGGCCCGAGAAAACCGCACTGACCCATTTTATCTGGGCATTGCGCTTCTCGGGAGTAATGAGGATGGCAATCAGGCCCACCACGCAGCTTAACAAAATAGCGGTAAGAAAGGGAAAGCCGGCGAATTCCATAGCGATCAATAAAATAAATAATGCTTAGAAGAAAAAATAAAGTGCCAACAAAACTGTGACCACAAAAATCACTAATAACCTGTATTGAATCATCCCGAGGTGTAAAAATGAGACGAACCGTCCGGTTTCAACGGCTCCTTTGCTCAGTCCATCTAAACCCCCGTCAATGACTGTATTATCGTTTTTGGTCAACAGATTGGAAATGGTTGCGTAGATAATGATATCCAGAAAGCGCCGATAAAAGCGGTCAATGTACCAGCGCTCGGAAAATAATTTGTTTAAAGGCACAATTTTTTCAACAAAGCCCACTTGATCGGCTCTGCGGCGCCCATATTCAAACCAGGCTAGCATTACCCCAAAGGCTGCTGAGAATAGAGCCACAAAGGGCAACCAGGTGTGGTGAGCATCTTGAGCTGCCTGTACGAATTGCTGCCCTTTAAGGAAATTATCCAGAGCGCCTTGAAAAAAACCCAGCAGCACGGTGACGGCGGCCAGTATTATCAGCGGCCAGCCCATCACCCAGTAGCCGCTGTGCCGATGGTTGTGACCGTGAGTAGTTTCCGGTTCAGATGATGATTCTCTGGGAAATACTATGATAAAAATAAGTCGGAATGAATAGTAGGCCGTTAAAAAGGCACCCAGCAATCCGGCCGCCAACCACACGGGATTTTCTAAATCAGCCAGCGCAGCAAGAATGATCTCTTTACTGAAGAATCCTGACAGGGGCGGTATGCCTGTCAGAGCTGCGGCTGCAATGATCATACAGATTGTAGGAATTTTTAGACGCCGGCCCCCGTACCGGCCTATTTCAAACATATCGTTGCTCTCAAAAGCGTGAATGAAAACCCCGGCACTGAGAAACAACAGGGCCTTGAAACCGGCGTGGGTGGTCAGGTGAAACATTCCGGCAAAGTAACTGCCGGCAGCCAGTCCCATGATCATAAAACCCAGTTGGCTGATTGTTGAGTAAGCCCAAACCTGTTTGATATCCCGGCTGACCATCGCCATGGTGGAGGCCAGCAGCATACTGATGGTACCGATTAGGAGAAATATGGACATGGCAATGGCCGAATGACTGAAGAACGGAAATAAGCGTCCAAACAAATATACTCCGGCCGCCACCATGGTGGCTGAATGCAACAAGGCGCTTACCGGTGTCGGACCCTCCATGGCATCCGGCAGCCAGGTTAAAAGCGGAAATTGAGCGCTCTTGCCGATGATGCCGCCAAAAATCAGCAGTGCTGAAATAGTGATGTAGGTAGTCGACATTCCAGCGGCCACCTGGGGATCGTTCATCTCTAAAATATCAAGATTTCCCAGATGAACCAATACCAGCAGCAAACCCAGTAATAACGCCACATCCCCAAAACGGGTCATCACAAAAGCTTTTTTGCCTGCCTCAGTGGCGCTGAATTTTTCGTACCAAAAACCGATGAGAAGATATGAGGACAGGCCCACCAACTCCCAGAAAACATAGAGCTGAAGCATGTTGGGTGATATCGTCAAACTCATCATGGCCCAGGCAAAAAGCGACATAAACCCATAGTAACGCGAAAATCCGGAGTCGCCGGCCATGTACCCCAGGGAATAGACTTGGACCAAAAAACTGATTGCCGCCACCACGGCAAGCATGAGCAAACTGGTTTGATCAAGAAGAAAACCAAACGGTACGGTGATATCGCCCGATACCAGCCACCGGCCAGCAAATTGGATCGGAGATTCCAGGTGCCAGTGGCGCACAAGCAAAAAGACGGCACTCACAAGAGATATGGTAATCGCCGCAATTGACAGACCGGCTGAAAGCCGCGGGTATGCCCTGGTAAACACCATGATCAGCACGAAGACGATAAAGGGCAGAATAGTAGCCACAGCGGCTGCCATCAGTGTCGGTTCGTATGTCCATGCTGTCATCATTGAGTTTCCTGAGTCGTTTGTTCTATTGGTTTCATTTTAGTATATTATAATTACTCGGATCCACCGAGCCGGTTCTTCGATAGGCCCACACAATCAATGCCAATCCCACCGAAACCTCCGCTGCAGCAATGGCGAATACGAACAAAACGATTGCCTGTCCATCCAGATCTTGCCAGCGCAGAGAAGAACCGACCAACAAAATAGAAGCTGCATTGAGCATGATCTCAACCCCCAGCAAGATCATGATCAAGCTGCGGCGAACAACCATACAGAAAATACCCATCAAAAAGAGCAGACCTGCCAGTATGAGAACATGATTGAAAGGAACAATCATAGCCCACCTCTGGAGTTTTCTGTCGCTGAGGATCTTCTGGACCGCCTTCCAAGTATAAGGGCTCCGATAAGCGCTACGAGCAACAACAAAGATATGATCTCGATGGAAAGCCAGTGATTTTGAAAGATATACTGTCCAAAGGCGACGGGTTCGGCGCGGGCTGTTTTCAGGGTCATGTCCATGGTGGAATCGGCGGAGATAAGACCAAAGCCAAGGGCAATGTAGACAAGCCCGATGATAGCCATCGGCAGCCACTGGCTTAAGGGGAATAACCGTTCACTGCCGGATTTTTCTACTTTGAGCATAATGACTATAAACAAAAATAAAACCATGATCGCCCCGGCATAAATAATGACTTCCAATACAGCCAGAAAAGGCGCGCCAAATAAATAAAAGAGCATGGCACTGCCAAAAAACGAAAAAATCAGATAAATTACTGCGTGCACCAAATCACGGCGGGTGATGGCCAGAGCGGTGGTCGTAAGAATAGTTGCAGACAAAATATAAAATATAATCGAATAAATGGTCATAACATTTAAATAGGGTTGAGCCGGTTAACCGGTTTGCCGGTTAGCCGGTTTAAATCAGGAAATTTTCTTATTTAACGGATTAACGGGCCAACGGGCTCAACGGCTTAACCATTTTCGGACTTGGTCACCTTCCTTGTCACCTGTGGCGAGAGACAGCCCTTGAGACAAGGATGGCGATCTTTGGTTCTAAGGCATATTACTTTTAATATTAACCGGCTTATCCTCCTTGACATGATCTCCTTTATCGCCAACGTCGGTCACGATACCGGCATATTTGTAGAAACAATATTCCTTATCTTTTCCTCCATGGTCAACTAAAAGATCTTCTTTTTCGTAAATGAGTTTTAAAATATCTCGTTCACAAGTCTCAAAATCCGGTGTCAGCTGGATGGCTGAGGTCGGGCAGGCTTCTTCGCAAAGTCCACAATAGATGCAGCGTGCAAAATTTATGCGAAACCAGGGAGCATACCTTCGCCCTCCTTCTTTTTGCGCAGACAGCATGGATATGCAGCTGACCGGACAAACCGCCGAACAAAGGTAGCAGGCAACGCAACGTTCATTGCCGTCCGGATCGACGGTTAAAATAATCCGCGCACGCGTGCGCTCCGGCAATGGTCGCTTGTATTCCGGGTATTCCTCGGTAATGGGTTTGCGAAAAAGATGTTTAAACGTCGTCGCAAATCCCTCCGCCAACGCTTTTATGGCTTCAAATGCAGAGGACATAACGGTTTAGTTCGTATTATTCTCTAAAGGCGTTAATGAAAGCTGCATAACCGAACTTAAAATCTTTTTGTTCGAATTCATAACAAAATAATCGCCCCAGTTATTACTATGTTGATGAGAGATGCCGGGATCAAAACCTTCCAGCCTAAGGCCATTAGCTGATCATAGCGCAGTCGCGGCAAGGTACCGCGTATCCAGATCATCACCAGTGCCACCAAAATTATTTTTATAAACAGCCACACCGTGGGTGGCAGCAGCGGACCGCGCCATCCGCCCAGGAAGAAGACAGCCGTTAAAGCTCCCAGTACCTGCATGTGTACATACTCGCCCAAAAAGAATAGCCCGAAGCGCATGCCACTGTATTCGGTGTGATAGCCGGCACCCAATTCGTTTTCAGCTTCCGGCAAATCAAAGGGAATCCGTTTGCTCTCTGCCATGGCGCTGAGGACAAAAATCACAAATGATACCGGCTGTACCAGAATAAAGGGATAGTCGGCCTGCGCATTGACGATGTCCACTAGGCTAAATGAGCGCGCCAGCAAGACGATCGGCACCAGTGAAAGGCCCAACGCGAGCTCATAACTGATCATCTGGGCTGCACCCCGGATACCGCCCAACAGGCTGTATTTTGAATTTGAGGCCCATCCGCCCAGAGCGACACCGTAAACTCCCAGAGATGACATTGCAAAAACAAAAAGGAGTCCCACATTGAGATCCGAGATTACCAGGGGAATTTTTTTGCCGCCCAGCGTTAAGTCGCTGCCGAACGGAACCACGGCAAACATCAAAAGAGCGGTGAAGGCCACTACGGCTGGCGCCAGCAGAAATATCATGCGATCGGCCGCCTGCGGAACGATATCTTCCTTGACCATCATTTTGATGGTGTCGGCAAAGGGTTGCAGCAGCCCATATTTCCCGGCCCGATTGGGACCATAGCGTACCTGCAACCGGGCCAAAAACTTGCGCTCCAACAACACCAGATAGGCAGCCACAAGAAGCAGACCCACCAATACGATTCCCAATTTGAAAATTAGAAGGATAAAGCCGATGATCCAGTCCATTGTGCAATAATCATTGAATGCCTAAAATTAAGAAATACTTTCAATCTGATGATAAGTAGGGTGGGCTTTGCCCACCTTGCCTATGATTAAGTTGGCATTTTTTTGAATTGATCCAGACCGATGCTTGATATGCCGGTTTCAAAAATTTGCCACGCCATCTTCCGGTGCCGTGGAATAACCAATACTCCGGGAGCCATGTTTTCGACAACCTTTAGTCTTACTTCAAGACTGCCGCTTTCTGTTTGAATCGAAACCTGTTGGCCGTCACTAAAACTCAATTCCTCCGCGCTTTCAGTCTGGATAAAAGCAGCGGATTGCATTTCCAGCTCATGCAAACATGCAGAGTAAGAAGAAAGCTCTTCGGTACCGAAAGTCCAATCTACCAAAATCAAATTCAGACTGTCTCTGTCTCCTTTGTGCTTTTCAGAAGGCAAAGCAGTCGCAGATGCGAACCGCAATTCGGTCTTCACACCTGATTTGAGCCGCAGGCCCGCATCCGGTATATCCGTGACAGATCGAAGATCGGCCAACTCCGGGATTACATCAGCCAACCACTGGTAAATATCGGTCGGAAGTATAGTCTCCTCCAACTTCGTGGTTCCATTTGCCAGCCCTGCCAGCAATAATCCGGCCGGCATGGAGTCAGCTCCCGGTAGGCCTTCTCCATAAATGCGCGGGGGATGATCACCACGGCCGGTTTGACTTATCGGCGTACCACCCTCATATATCATCGGTGTCGCCTGGACCCTGCCTTCCTGGTTGATAAAAAGTCCGTCGGTTTCATATAATGTCGCTGACGGCAAAAAGATATGCGCTTTTTGTGCAGTGTCGGAATGGATGTAGTCCAACACAATCAACAAATCAAGTTTATCTAAAGCCTGTTCCCAGCGTTTGCGGTTCGGAAAATGAAAAAAAGGATCAGATTCCGCCAGAATTAAGGATTTGATTTGACCTTTTTCAATTTCTTCAATAACTTCCAGAAAAGATGACTCGCTATCGCCAAGAAGTCCGGCACCAAAAGCATTGGCACCCGGCATCAAGTAAAATAAGCCGGCTTTTTTATCCGCTGCCTGCAGCAGGAGGGCCAAATCCGCCCCAAGTCCGGGAATCTCCTCGGGCACTACGTCTGTTCCACAGACAACCACCGGTCGTCGGCTCTTTTTCAAGTGATCTAACGCTGCATTGATCAGCGCTGCCTTGGGATCGGCAAATATATTTTCATCCGGGAGTAAGTCGTATAATTTTTCGGCTTCCTTCCCCAGTGTTGCTGCTGTTTCCCGGCCCACAGAAGCCTTAATGAATGCGCCGAAAGCATCACTCAAATTGTCCAACCCACAGGGCAGATGCAAATTTTCAAACGGCAGTTCAATCGGCCTGGGATCCATCGTAACGATTCTGGCACCGTTTCTTTGCGCCTGGCGCATCGCCAGCGCCAGCATGGGTGCCTCGTTAACCGGATCTGCGCCGATTGCCAGTATGAAATCCGCCTTTTCCACCTCCCGCAGGGATACCACTAGACGAGGTTCCAATCGAGCAATTGACGTTTTGACCTTTTTGGCTATTGCCGGCTCCATAAAGAATACCGGTTGCCGCCAACCGTTATCTTGGCAAAGACGTGCAAGTGCGGCCTGGGTTTCTAAACTGCTCCGAAGTGAACCAGCGGTGGCGATCGAAGATGGCCCGCTATGGTCACTGATTTGCATGAGTTTTTGTTTTACAGTCTGAAGGGCCTCGTCCAGTGCAACTTCTTCGTCATTAATTGTAGCCCGTCGTGGTCTGGTCTCGAGACCAGCGTAGAAGAATCCAAAGCGTCCGCGATCACAGATAAAATAACCGTTGACCGCTTCACTGAAGTGCGCTTCCTGACGCCTGACTTCGCGATAACGCGCACTTGCAACGGTGCGACATCCCAGGCTGCAATTGATGCAAACACAAGGGCTGCGCTCATAGTCCCAGCGTCTGCCGAAATAGCGGGAGGGTTTATCCGTATAAACCCCGGTGGGGCAGATATCGCTCAGGTTCCCGCTGAAGGGACTTTCCAGGATACCGTCTTGAAAGCGTCCATAATAGGTACGGCTAGCAATCTGCATGACCCCCAGATCGCGGTAGCCGGTAAATTCCTGGTAGTAGCGGGCGCACCGATAGCAGTGAATACAGCGATTCATCTCATGTTGAAGCAATGGACCCAGATACTGATCCGCATAAGTGCGCTTGCTGCCAGGATATCTTCTAATGCCGTGCCCGCCGGAGACGGTCATGTCCTGCAGCAAACAGTGTCCGCCCTCATCACATACCGGGCAATCATGGGGATGGTTAACCATCAACCATTCAATCACGTATTTACGAAAGTCCTCGGCTTCTTCATCAGTGGTGGACACCACCATACCTTCCTGGGCCTCGACCATGCAGCTCATCTGAATGCCTTTTAACGGCCCCTCAGCCAATTTAACGGCACAGACACGGCAAGCCCCCACCGAACCCAGGGCTGGATGATAACAAAACCGGGGGATCATAATTCCCAACTGCTCTGCGGCCTCAATCAGTTTTGTTTGCGGCGGAACCTCAATTTCCCGATTGTCGATGGTCAGTTTTGGCATCTTAAGTTGGTGGTAATTGGTTGCAAGTGGCAGTAGTCGCTCGTGTCAAAAAGATTGGGTTGAGACAATTACGACAAGAAACAAACCACCGGCATCTAATATATTATTCAAACGGGCATTTCCCCAGGCTGATATGTTTGCGTACTTCATCCTCAAAATAGATTAACAGACTCTCAACCGGTGCCATGGCACCGGGTGCAAATGCACAATAAGAATTCCATAGATGCTTGCTCATACGCTCAAGCATTGTAATATAGTTTTCTTCTCCGGCACCGTTTTCGATCCGCCGCAGAAGATCCAGGATGTAGGGTAGTCCTTCACGGCACGGCGTACACCAACCGCAGGATTCCCGCGCAAAAAATTCCATTAAATTAACGGTGGCGCCCACCAGACAGGTCATGTGATCAAACACCATAATGGCGCCGGTGCCGAGCCGATTGCCGATTTTTCGCAGTGGGTCAAAATCCATTTCAATATCATAGTATTTCCGGGGTAAAAAACCGGTAGACGCGCCGCCGGGCAGGCACGCTTTGTACTCGGAACCAGCCAGCATGCCGCCGGCATGCTCTTCAATAATTTCACTCAAACGGATACCTATCGGCAGTTCATAACAACCCGGTTTATTGACCTTACCGCTGACACCGAAAAGCTTCGTGCCGGCACCGCTTTCGGTTATTGCTAGATCCTTGAACCATTGACCGCCATTTCGAATGATATGCGGAATGCAGGCGAAAGTTTCAACGTTGGATAGCACAGTGGGTCGGCTCCAAAGCCCTTTCTCCGTCGGGTACGGCGGTGGCTTCATCGGATTCGGGCGTTTGCCCATCAGTGCATTCAGCTGAGCAGTCACCTCACCGCAAATGTAACGGCCGGCACTACGATGGACGACGATTTCAAGCGAGTATTCGCTGTCTAGAATGTTTTTGCCCAGAAAGCCTTCCTTGCGCGCAATCTCGATTTCTCTTTCCAGAATTCTGGCGGCATTTTCGTATTCCGGTCGGATGAAAATAATGCCCTTTTCCGCCAGCGAGGCATACCCGGCAATAATAATACCTTCTATCAGCAAATGTGGATCGGCGTGGATCAATACCCGATCTTTAAAGGTACCCGGCTCCATTTCGTCGGCATTACATATTATATAGCGCGGAAAGCTTGTATCATCAGCAACCGACATCATCTTCATACCGGTTGGAAAGGCTGCACCACCCCGGCCAAGCAAGTTTGCATCCAGGATAGCCTGCTGAACATCCTGATAGGTGTAATCCCTGAGAACACTCACTAACGGCTGGTAACCGCCGCTTTGTCGGTATTCTTTCAACGTGGCGATCCGGTCCGGTTTACGATTTAGAAAAAGAACCTGTTCGTATTTCGAAGGCATAGGTCTTAGAAAAGAATTTTATTTTTTAGATATTGTAATCTTGCACAAAACCAACAAAGCAATCTGTTTTCGAAAGTGTTTGGTATTTGGTGTTTTGTGTTTGGTGATTCGTGATATCACGACCTAATATGACACCATACCTGTCATACCAAACACTATACCCATGATGATTCGTTCTAGCTGCAAAATCATCGGTCTGATGCTTTTATTTTTAATTTCTCCAGTATTTCGTCTATCTTTACCGCCGTCAGATTCCCGTAAACTTTACGATTGATTAGCATGGCCGGAGATCGATCACAGTAGCCGACACAGCAAACCGGTAAAAGGGTAAACATTTTGTCCAGAGTGGTTTCTCCGGGCTGAATACCTAGTTTTTGGCATAGATACTCTTTGATGGATTCATAACCGTCCATCCAGCAGATCACACTGTCACAGACATGAATGACGTAATTTCCCACCGGCTCACGATAAATAAAGGTGTAGAAGGTTGCCAACTGTTCGACCTCGAGGGGCGACATATCTAGAAGCTGAGCTGTCTCCATGACGCCCTCATCGGTCAGATAGCCGTAATGATCCTGAATCGCAAACATCACATCCACCGCCAGTTCTCTTGGGTGCTCAACGTGACCAAGGCGCTCTATCAAAGATTCTTTAAGTTTTTTGGGTATCATAAGAGTTTACGACTGTTTGGTTGATCAACCTTTTTTCTGAATTTTGCATTCCGGATACGATTTATCTGTTCTGGGCAATGAGTCCCTGACACGAGCACAGTCGAACGCTCGGATCGAATAGTGGGTGTCCAGACCGAATTGGCATCATCGGTCAATATCCGGTAAGATGTAGTCAAAAGAACCAATAATGGTGATTAAATCGGCTATCGTCTCTCCCACCGCTATCAGAGGCATCACCTGCACATTAGCAAAACCGGGTCCGCGAATGCGCGTTCGATATGAAGAGCCGAGCCCGTCACTGACGACATAATACCCCTGTTCTCCTCGTGGGATTTCACATGACACATAAGCTTCACCCACGGGTATCTTGGGACCACGGGTCACATTGATGAAGTGATGAATCAGACTTTCGATATCTGCCAGCATATCTTTACGTTGTGGAATCACGTAGCGGTAGTCATCGGTTATGAAACGGCCCGTAGGCACATTGTTGGCCGCCTGCTTGATGATGCCAAGGCTCTGGCGCATTTCTTCCACGCGGACCAGATATCTGGCATAGCAGTCACCGCCGACTGCTGTGGGTACTTCAAAATTAAAATTTTCATAACCCGAATATGGAAATGCTTTACGCAGGTCCCACTGCAATCCACAGGCCCGCAAATTTGGACCGGTGACCCCCCAATGCATGGCATCCTCTAGAGTCAAACGGCCGATTCCCTGGGTCCGCACTTTAAAGATAGGATTATTGCGGATCAAACTCTCGTATTCGTCAAGATGTTGGGGAAAAATCTTGACGAAATCATCAACGGCTGCTTTCCATCCTTGCGGCAAATCGGCTGCCACTCCTCCAAGTCTGAACCAGGAAGGATGCAAGCGGCCGCCGGTGATCAATTCCACAATGTCCATGATCATTTCGCGTTCGCGGAACACATAAAAATTGGGCGCCATCGCCCCCACATCATGGGCATAGGTACCCAACCATACCAGATGGTTGCTCAAGCGGAAAAATTCGCTCAGCATCACCCGGATAACTTGCGCCCGTTCAGGAACCTTAATGCCGGCCAGGGTTTCCACGGACATGACATAGGGTAGATTGTTGGCGGCGCCGGCCAGATAGTCGATTCTGTCCGTGTAGGGGATAAATTGATGCCAGGTCTGTCGTTCGCCGATTTTTTCCGCCGCACGATGATGATAGCCAATATCCATATCCATCGCGGTAATTTCTTCACCGTCCAGCGATACGATATAACGCATCAAACCGTGGGTGCTGACGTGGTGGGGCCCCACATTCAAGACGAGCTGATAATCTTCACTGGACTTTTTGACATAGATGCCACCATCCAGAGGTTGGTTTTTTTGGGCGTCTAACAGTGTGTAGGGAGGCATTTCCGTGGCCCGGCCCGGATAGCTTTTTCTTAGGGGATGACCTTCCCAGTCATGGGGCATGATCAAGCGTCGCAAGTTTGAGTGACCTTTAAAACGCACGCCGAACAGATCAAAAACCTCCCGTTCATACCAGCAGGCTGACGGCCAGATATCTGTCACACTTTCGGTGACAGGATCCTGCCCGGTCAACGGCACTTTTAATCTCAGTCGAGCGGCCGGCTCAAAAGACAGCAAATGGTAGACAATTGTGTAATCCGGATAAGAGTCCCTCTCCCGTCGGGCAGATTCGTCGATGGCGGTAAGATCATCCAGGCGTTGAAACCGGGGGGTCGCCTCTGAGTTGAGAAACCGCAATACCTCTTTGACACGGCTTGGTGTTACCTGAACCGTGATCATATCACTGGTGTGGTGTGATTGCTGTACGGCTTCTCCGAAACGTTGTTGCAGCTCGTGGCCAAGGTACCGAGAGTTGCTGTCCAGTTCGATTTGCTGAGGCTGCGGAGTCCACATCAGATCCGAGCGGCTGTCCCAAAATTTGGGTGGCACCACTGAGCTGCCCCGAATGGCCGTACCTTCCATTCCCGGACCACGGGGATCCCGCGATTTGGTTTTACCGTCTACCAGGATGGGTTTTTGGGTGCCCTGGTTTCCTCCGGATAGATGCAAGATGGGGCGGATGGGTTTTTCCTCAGAAGTAATTTTATCCTGCAGCATAACAAGACCCTGCAAAACAGCCTCAGGTCTAGGGGGGCAGCCCGGAATATAAACGTCTACCGGCAGAATTTGATCTACGCCCTGAACCACGCTGTAGACGTCGTACATACCGCCGCAGTTGGAGCAGGAACCCATGGAAATTACCCAGCGGGGTTCGGCCATTTGCTCATAGAGCCTTAAAATAACCGGGGCGATTTTTTTAAAAATCGTGCCGGAAGTAATCAACAAATCTGACTGCCGCGGTGAAGGACGCAGAACCTCGGCACCGAAACGCGCCATATCGTAGCGGGGGGTGAAGGCGATGGCTTCCTCGACAAAACAGCATGAGAGGCCGAAGAACATCGGCCAAAGACTGTATTTGCGGGCCCAGTTAATAACGAGATCCGCATTGTTCAGGAGTTGCTCATTTAATTTTCTGTGCGCGTCGGCCCCCAATCAAGACCCCCTTTTTTCCAGATATAAACAAGACCCAGAATCAACACTACAATGAAAAAAGATATCTGCAGCCAACCTGCCCAGCCAAGTTTTTCCCAGGCAATGGCCCACGCGAAGATATAGGCACCCTCAACATCAAAAAGCAGAAAAAAGATGGCGACCAGATAAAAAGGTACCGGATAGCGCAGACGAGCGCTTCCGGTGGGAATGATGCCACTTTCATAGGGTTTTAATTTTTCGGGATTGGGCTTTTTTTCTCCGAGCCAGGAGGAAATAAAAAGAAGAACGGCGATCAAAACCAAAACCAGGATTCCAAACAGTACCAGGCTGAAAATACCGGGCTCCCAGGGCGATAGCTTAGCAAGATCCGCTGTCGTTTGCATGCTTGGTTGCAGAAACCTCCTCACTCAGGCGCTAATTTAAATTGCAGATGGTGGAAAGAATTAATGCCGTTATCCGGATGCGCAAACCATACATCCGTCGAATAGTGTCAGAATAAATGAAGTCCGGCAGAATCACCGGCGCAGATAATGATGGAGGCCATCGTTCTCACGGATGAGAAATTCAAGCGGAGTGTATCGGCATTTGAAGACCGTGTCAACCCAAATTGCCGTTTGGAAACGGATAAGCGGCAAACAGGTTTAAACGTTAAAACCGGTGATCATGTATTCAACTTGTAGGCGTAATAATAGTTCAGCATCGGAGCTTTTTGGCGGTTCAAAACGAATCCGAGAAATTTTTCCTTCGGCAGCAGTTTGAGTGCATTTTTGATATCATACATGGACGTGTTGCCTTCTGTCACCACCATGATGATGGCGTCGACCAGTGGCGCCAGGACGATGGCATCCGCACCACCGAGTACCGGCGGCACGTCAAAAAAGACGTAGCGATTATTATAGCGGGTTTTCATTTCGTGAACCAGGGCTTTCATCCGAGGTGAGCCCAGCAGTTCCGAGCTGTCGTGAATGGTTCTACCGCCGGAAATCAGCGTCAACTGATCGATACCCGGCCAGATAATATAGTCACTCAATGGCTGGTCGTTGACCAGATAGTCTATCAAACCTTTATCGCTCGAAATTCCCAGATACTTGTGTACATTTTGGCGTATCAGATCGCTGTCCACCAGCAGTACCGTTTGGTTGAATTCTTTGGCGAAGGTGATGGACAGGTTGATCGTCGTTAGGGTTTTACCTTCGCCCGGGTTGACACTGGTGACCATTATCGTTCGCCAGCCTTTGTCCTTGGTGCGGTGCTGTATCTGGGTTCGCAGGATTTTGTAAAAATCAATCTCCGGTGCATCTGGTACCATGCAAACTATACGGTTTGCAGCAATAACATTCGGATCAAGTTGAACTTCTTTTACCTTGTTATATTTCGGGGCAGCCCATCCGGCTTTGTCGGATTTCGTCCTACGGTTCAGGCTTTTGTTCGAGTTTGGGCCAGACTGTTTGACCGGCGTTTGTTTCAGTTTGGACATGTCGTTTGAAAATGCCATGTTGTCAAATTTTTTTCGTTAATTTCGCAGTAAGTGGTTAAAATTACAATGCCAGGCGTCGCATGAGTTTGGCCCAAAAAATATGCAGGTCCATAACCCAGAAGTGCACCACTGTCATCCCGCCGATAATCACCAGCACGACAGTTGCAAACTTGACCAGACGCGTAGTCGTTTTACGTCGCAGGTCCTTGGCGGAATATATTTCCGGTATACCGGCCAGCACCGGAAAATTGGTGGCCGATGAGAGCTGATCGGCACTGCGGACCGAATCGTCAGTGTACTCCCTGATCGACGCGGTGGCGATGCCGGCAGCAACACCGAGAATAAGTCCGATCATTATAATCGCCAACCGGTTGGGTTTGTATGGTTTCTCCGGCAACCTTGCCGGATCGATCAAGGTAAATCGCTCTCCTTTCTGTTCTTTTTCAAGTCCATGGGCAACTTTGGCTTCCATGTATTTTTGCATCAGGTCATCATGTTTGGCCTGGGTGTTGTTTCGTTCAATGATCAGCGACTTGTATTCTTCTTCAACTTTGGGCGTTTCTTCAATGCGGCGACGATATTCATCCGCCTTTCTTTGCAGCTCGATGATTTGTCTTTTTAAAGAGTCGATATCCGCTTTGGTACTGGCCAGCTGAGATGCAAGGGTTATGTAGGCCGGATTGTCGGGCAGACCTTCGGCAGCTGAGTTGCCGGGCTCTGATTTTGCCAGCTGCTGCTCAAGTCTGGCAATTTCCTCTTTGGTTTTGATGACATCCGGGTATTCGTCTGTAAAGCGTGTTTCCAGATTGGCCAGTTGGACGCGCAGTTCGCGAAGCCGTCGCCTATCTTCATTCATTTTTTCCAGCGGAGTGATGCTGGCCAGTTGCGTTTGGAGGTATCCTTCTCTTTCTTTGAGGCTGCGGAGCTGCACATTCATGCGTTCAACGTTTTGTTCGATACTGTTGAGCGTCTGCATATTTACCTGGAACACTTCCGGAAGTTCGTTGATATGAAGGGCTTTGAAGGAAGCAATTTTTGATTCGATTGCATTGAGCTGGGCCCGCAGCTTATTCATTTCATCTGCCAGGAATTGGTAGGTCTCCTTGGTCTGTCGTTCTCTGACTTGCAGGTTTTCTTCGAGAAAGAGGGACGCAAGGACATTGGCCACCCGTTGAACCTTTTCCGGAACGCCTTTGCCCTCGTAGGTGAGGGTGAATGCGATGGTGGCGGAGCTGGGTTTTCCCGTGCGCCGATCGACGACCTCGGCGCTGACGGTATCCAGTCTGATCGATTTTCGCATCCTATCCACTATCTGTTCGGTCGTCATCTTGCCCTTCAGGTTTTCGTAAAGTTTGAATCGACCGATTATATCCAGAAGTCGAGAGGTACCCATTATCCGCTGATAGATGGACTGCAGGCGCTGTTCGGCAAAACTGGTTACCGTAGCCATAACAAAATCAGGTGGAATTTCCTGTTCTTCGATCAATATTGTTGAGGTGGACTTGTAGACCGGCGGAAGGATTACGGCAATAATGGACGCAATCGAGAAAATGACCGCAAAAGGAAGCATCAGGCTTAATTTTCGACGTTTTAGGATCCCGATGTAATCCTTGACCGACATGGGACCTTGGTCCATTCAAAAACTCCTTCAGCATGTTCGAGCCGATTCAATCAGCTTTGGCAGGACATAGCATTTAAGCTCCTAATAATACCAGAATCGACGTCCGGTATGCAACTAGGGAACGACGATCACGTCACCGCGTTTTAATCGTAGATTCTGGCTCAAATTTCTGCCCCGGGAAACTTCATCATAATTGAAATCATATATCAGGGTTCCACCCGGATTTTCGCGAAATATTTTAATCTTGCTTTTATTGGCAAACGGGTTTAGACCGCCTGCCATGGCAAGGGCCTGCAGCACATTGATATTGGTGTTGAGTTCAAACCGGCTTGACTTGTACACTTTACCGACCACGTAAATATATAAACTGTTCACCTCGTGAAGCGCAACAGTCAAGTTGGGATGGGGTACATAGCGCGTGATCTTTTGTTCGATACTCGCCTTTAATTCGTCAACGGTCAAGCCTTTGGCCGGTATTGGGCCGATCAGGGGAAATGATATCTTGCCGTCCGGCATCACGGTCACCAGTTTTGTCAGGGCCGCTTCCTTCCAGACCGATATATCAAGGATGTCCCCTGGACCGATGGTATAATCAGGACTCAAGTCCATTGACGTTATGCTGTCGGCCTGCCGCCCGGCGTCTGTCGTCTCACTATAACCGTCGATTCCCAGCAGAGGCAAGCCCGTAAACCCTGTCACTATAAAAACGAGAACAAACTGCCGGAAGCTTATCATAAATAATTCTCCAGTGCTGACAGACATTATCCAAGGTATATCCAAGGTATACTGCAGCGGTTGACATTGTTGGAATCATTAAGTTCAGTTTTTGAGCGATGAACAACCTGTGAACCGCCCGTTGAAAATAATTAGTTAGAGGTGACAATTGAAAACATGAGGGATATTTCGTCGTGACTGAATAGCATTTCATCGACAATCTTTTTGCGGGTTATATCATATTTTACAATTCAGGCGGGCCGATTGTTGCTCAAATATTTCGCCGATGTGCGAATTAGGCCCTATATGTTGAAATCACATCGTGTATGCGTAGGATTTATCTAACGAATTATTTTCGCCACCAGGACACAAAGACACGAAATTTAATGATAATAAACAGTTATTTTTTGTATCTTCGTGTCTTGTAGCCACTCTTTCCAGTTTATCGGAGTCGGGCTTTAACTCAGCTCCGCCAATATTCTTTCCGCCTCATCGCGTCCCTTGAAAGGTTCTTCAGTTTCCAGAGCATTTTGCAATTTTTCTTTTGCCTTTAACTGCTGGCCGGTGCGAAATAGGATCAATCCGGCATGATAGTTAAAAACCGGATTTTCAGGTTCTAGCGCAATCGCCCTTTCGATCAGCCCCAGGGCGCGGTTGTTGTAACCCAGCTTATGATATATCCATCCCTGGGTGTCGAGCACAGCCGGATTATCCGGTTGAATAGTGCGGGCAACCTGGGAGTAGTTGAGCGCTTTTTCAAGCGCCCGTGACGATCCGTCATACTCGCTGAGCATATACGCAGCATTGTTGGCCGCCGTCCATAGACTCGGGTTGACCTCAAGCGCTTTTTCATAAAGCGTTATGGCTTTTTGGTAATCTTTGCTTTGGTGGTATAGCTGTCCAAGTGACAGGTATACCGCCGGGTTTGATGGATTCGTTTCCAGAGCAGCTTGCAGTTTTTCAATAGCCCCGGCTTTGTTGCCTTGCAAAATGTAGAGCTTTGAAAGGGCGATATGCGGTTTTTGCCAGTCAGGTTTTTTGGCGATAGCGTTACTAAATGCCTGTTCCGCATCCGCATAATTGCCACGGGCGGTTTGGATCTGGCCCAGAAGATAATGGGCCATCGGGTCATCAGGCGAGCGCTGGATATACTGTCTACAGGTTGCAATGCCATGGTCGTATTTCTTTTCGCGGATATACAGTTGGACGAGGGCAGAGAACAGATTGCCGGCTTGCGGGTTGTGGCGGTATCCCTGTTCGAGCACCGCCAGTGCCTCAGCGGGTCGGTCCGATCGAACAAATAGCCGGTAGAGCTTTGAATATCCAAGTGAGTTTTCCGGGTGTATTTTAACAATCTTATTATACGCTTCTTCAGCTCGTATGTATTTTTTTTCCCTGACCAGCAGATCGCCGCGATTTGACTGAGCCCTGATATTGTCAGGCTCGATTTCAAGAATTTTATTCAACTGTGCGTGGGCGGCTTCAAAATCTCCTTCGGTTGCATAGACTGTTGCCAGTGCATTCAGCAGCTTGATAGAATTTTCATTTATCTTCAGTGCCCTGCGCAAAGTATCCGCCGCAAGTTCAAATTCACGGTTCAATAAGTGTGCTTCACTCAGTCGAAGGTAACCTTCAAAAAACTCCGGTTTTTCGTTGATGACCGTTCTGAACTCGGAAACGGCATTGATACCTTCGCCTTTCAGAAGATTAATGCTACCTTTGAGATAATGTCCATCAACACTGTTGGGAACTTCTGCCAGGACTTCATTGACGTATCTATCGGCGGTCTCTATGTCTTTCTGGAGCAAAAACACTTTAGCCAGTGCAATTTTGGTCCTGATGATACCGGGATTCGCCTGATCTTTTTCAAGTTTAAGACTTTCGGTTAGGATGTCGACCGCCTGTTGGTTCGTTCCGATATTAAGATACAGCTCGGCGAGTTGCATCCGAAGCCTGAAACTTTTTTTCTCTTTCTTTATGCCGGTTTTCAGTATCCGCTGCGCATCCTCAAACTCTTTTTTGGCGATATAAAATTTCACCACCTTGATCGCATGGCCCTCGTTGAGTGGCTGCTTTAAAGCCAAGCTGTCCAGCAGTTGGTGGGCTTGCTCACGGCGTCTGGAATTCCAAAGCAGGTCGGCCAGGTTTAAATAGTGCCGTGGATTGTCCGGTTCGATTTGAATAACTTTTCTAACTATGGTTATGGCGGTGTCATTCCGGCCCTGCTCGGCATAAAGCCTGGCCAGCAGCGATCTTAACCTGGTGGAATCAGGGTTGGCGGTTATCCCGTCTTTGAGTATGTTTTCAACTGTCTGATTGTCCTTGCGACGAGAATAAATGGCGGAAAGCATGATGTACAAGTCCGGATCACTAATCCCGCGTGTCTTCAACTGCTCCAAACGCACCCGGGCGCCTTCGGTTTCTTCACCTGCCAACAGGACGGCGGCATTCAAAAGCTGGGCTTCCGGATTGTCAGGATCCCGGTTTAGAACCAGATTCACCTTTTCTCTGGCACGCTCAATCGCGTTGCCGGTCAGAAACAGTTTTCCCAGTTGTATCTGTGAAGGCAGATGATCCGGATCTATTTGGACGGCTTTTGAAAAATATTTATACGCTTTTTTGTAGTTGCCCTCTTCAATTTCGATAATTCCAAGGGCATGATAGGCGAGGTGAAATTTTGGGTCGATTTGCAGCGCATTTTTATATTCCAGTCTGGCTGTTACGGAATCACCGGCCGCATAAAGTTCCTGTCCTTTTTCAAAAAACCGCTTCTTTTTTTCTTCCGGCCCACCACAGCTGCCGGTAGCAGTTAAAATCAGGGCAATAATGACTATCAGATATCTTTTATTTATGCAGTACATATTATCATGCCAAACAGTACGGGTGCTCGAACAATGGTGGATGTTTATAAAAGATGCCATGAATCGGTTTATTAGCGTATTAAGCTTATAATATTATAGGTTATATTGATCAAATCTTCAAGAAAGACTTGATTTTTTAATCCGGATTTGATCCGTACCTGACTGGAAGAACCACTCAGTGCCATATGTAGGCAGCAGTGATGGTGCTGGGAACAATCATTGATGCGGGAAGAGATGACATAATGAGGAAGAGCGTGTCGCCGGAGCGTGTGATAACCAATGCAGGCGCAGGTGCCATGACATACCGGCTTATGCCATGCCTCGAGCAAAAATAATCAGCAATGCGCCGATCGTGTTCAATCCAAGTCCATTTAACTCTCCTCGTAGTTCACCGATCAACACTTCAAAACTGAATAAAAAAGCGATGAGTTTAGCGGCAAACAAACCCATCCGATAACTCTGTATATGGGCATCGGGTAAGTTGGGTACAATTAATGCTATGAAAAGAATCAGAAAATCGGTCGGGGTGGTTTTAAAGCCGTTTTGGCGACGGGTAAATTTAAGCATCAGTAAAACAAACGCCACCAGGGCCAAAAACGAAAGGTTGTAGAGGCGCTCGAATCTGTATTCGAGCCAAGGTACGAATTCGACCTGACACTGATACACAACAAAGACAATCAACATGTAAAACGAGAGACGAAGGGTTCTTTCCATCCACTCATACTTAAAAAGCATCACCAAGAAAATAAACCCTGCCAGGCACAGGGCAATGCTGTGGTAGGGGCTGGGGATATTTGCCGGGAGCAACGCAGTAAAGTGCAACATTGCAGGTAAACTCAGCGAGACAATCCAGTAGGCTACTTTTATTATGATACTTTTATCCTTGAGCGCCTGCAATTTGTCTTTGATAAACTGTTCGATCAGATGGTTGTGCCTGATTTGCCAGCCGGTTTTGCTGGTTATAACAAACCAGGTGAGCACCAGCCCGGAGAAGAACAGATAAAAAAATAACAGAAACCATTCTGAATGAAAGCGAAATATGAATGCGGACGTCACCAGAAAAGCCTGTAAAATGTAAATAATGACGACCGCCTCTAAATGGTAGAAACCGCGTTGAATCAGCTTGTGGTGAAAGTGCTTGTTATCTGCAACGAACGGGGATCTTCCATCATGAATGCGTTCCATCATCACCGTCAAAGTGTCCAGAATCGGAAAACCGAGCAATAACAGTGGAAAGAGGGGACTTATCGGCTGGATTTTTTGGGACAGACCCAGAGCCAGTGTTACTGCCAGAAAGCCGAGGAGCTGGCTTCCGGCATCCCCCATGAAGATCACGGCCGGGTAGGTGTTGAATCGTAAAAATGCAAATATGGCACCGACAACAGCTACCGATAAAATCGCCATTGCGTAATCGCCGGCCTGATAGGCTATGATTCCGATGCAGCTGAAGCACAGCAAGGCAATGCCGCCGGCCAGCCCGTCCAAACCATCTGAGAGATTAACGGCATTGGTTACCCCGACTATAACTAAAATAGTAAGCGGCATGGACAGCGGGTCGGGAAGCAGAACTCCGTCCGGCAGAAGAATTCCCAGAGACTTGATGGTGACCCCGCCATGCAGGACAACGATCAAGGCTGCAAGGATTTGGCCGACGAATTTGGTTTTATAACTCAAATCACGCTGATCGTCGATGAATCCGAAAATGACGATTATGGCTGCCCCAACGATAACAGCACTGGTCAATTCCCCCCGGGGAGACAGCAGCAAAACGGGAATAAGCATACCGCAGGCATCGCGATGCCACCGATTTTCGGCCTGGGAAAGGTGTGCATGGATCTCCCGTTCGGAATGTCCATGGCATGGAGTCTCACCGCATAATTTTTAAAAACCGGTATCAGCACCATCGTGATAAAGAGCGAAAGCAGCAATGTCGTTAATAAAATCATTTGACCATCATCTTTTTTAGGGTGTTTTATTAAACTCGATCGTGTTTTAGCAAAATACATTGAATCCAGCAACTCACATAGGCCAGGCAGTGCGAGTTCACGTGGAAATTAATTAGCAAATACCATACCAAAAATGAGCATATAAAATTAATCAACAATAACAGATATATACAAGATAGATACTGTTCAGGTTTTGACAAAAATCGGCAATAACAACATAATTTGTCGCAATAAATCGAGGAGCGACAATAAATGTAGTTAATATAGCGGGTAAAACTACAATATATGTTGTTTCATTTTTACTGGATTTTAAGGAACCGGTTCAAGGAGACCGAAAGACGATCTTGGGGGAGGGGCTAGGCGGTTATATTCCGGGGTGGTAAACAAAATAGGCGGCCAGCAGTTTGCGGTATTCCCGGATGACATCGGACAAATACGCTGTGTCCATCCACCACAACAGGGATCCTGACCTTGCGGCTTGATCAACAGGATAATAATAAAATTGCAGATGCGAATTTTTCCGAAATTGCTCAAACGCGAGTTTCGCCCGACGCATGTGATAACCTGAACTGACGATAACAGCCGATGTTAATTTCAGCTTGCGCATGATTTGAGCTGTTTTTTGCGCTTCGACAAATGTACCTCCGTAATGTGCAATCGCAGACTGGTCAGACGGTGTCGAACGACCGATGAGCAAACTGTTTCCAGGATTCGAATGTTCCAATTGATAATATCTTGCAGCCCACGACCATTTGAACGTCGGATGCCGCAAGGGTAAAATTATATACCGAACCCTGGCGCTGCTGAACATGGCCGAGCCGGCTGAAATTCTTTGCTTGTCCTCGATGGGAGGACCGGCCAGGATCACCACCGCATCGATTTTTCGGCTGGGGACATCGCTGCGGACGCGAAGAAATTTTTCTCCACCTAAGATAAAAACAAGCGCGCTGCAAAGTAGTGCAATCAACAATGCAGCGGCAAATTTGCAGATTTTTTTTTTCATATAGGCCTTATCTGTAGAAATCACATCATGATTGTGATGGAATTTGCGGATAAAATGTTTTTCCACCAAGACGCCAAGACACGAAGTTTAATTATATTAAACATTCATTTTTTGTGTCTTGGTGCCATCGTGGCTATACTTTCCGGTTTACCCGGGTTTGGTTATTGCCGATTGATTTTTTCGCAGAAAAGCCAAAAGGTCGGCCATGAGTATCCGCACAAATCGGTCCAATCGTTTTTCGGCCTCCGTCAGCGACTCCGTTGGCTGCAATGGCGATATCGGACGGATGAAAAGATCGTGGGTATTGTCTCTAAAAAGGGCATGCAGGGTGAGGTGAAATCGGTTGATGTTTACATCTGCGGATACATATTCTTTTGTTTGAAACCAATAATAAACAAGCTGCTTCAAACCCGATTTTTCAATTAGCATTTTACGAACTTTGATTTCACCAAAGCCGGGAACCTCTGTGATGGTGTGGGTTTCGATTTCGAGTGTCTTCCAGCCCAGGGATGGCAGGCAGACATTCGGGCTGTGAAAAAAATTTTCGCTTTCCGTGAATGGAGAACTGCGATAGCCCATATAAAGGGCAACGATCTCGCCGCGCGGGGACCGGTATGTTGCATTAAAGGCTTGTTCAGCTCCGGAAAGCTTGATTATGCGCGAATCCATGGTCTCCATCCGACCATGCCAGTCCTTTAATGTAAGGGGAAATGCGGAGAAACCATTTTGAATGCCGACCGGCTGCATTGCGGCTGTCGTAACATTGAGCAGCCCCCCGACCAGCAAAGCGATGCATGTCAACGTGACCGGGATCTTATTACTCTCTGAAGCATCGGTCTTTAAAGCCGCATCGTAAAATTGTCTTGTGAACCGACCGGCGGATTTATAGCGCGCAGGCAAACGCAAAAGCGCATAGACGCTTATAAGCAAAACAATGGCGAATACGAAAATCAGCCAACCGGAAAATCCATGAAAAAATCCTTCGGCTGTTTTCAGGCCGTGATTCTGGACGAGGAAACCGGTAATACTGATCCGTAGCCCGTTAGCGAGGATAGAAATCGGAATCGTGACAAAGACCAGCAGGATCTGTTTCCAGCGTGTTTTCTCAAAAAAATATACGAAAATGACGCCAAGCCCCAAAAGAGGCAGAATATAACGCAATCCGCTGCAGGCATCGACCACCTGCAACTGAGTTACGCCCAAATCGATGATGTTGCCTTCAACGTACACCGAAACGCCGACGGCTCGCAACAATATTTCTCCCAGTTTGGTTGACAGATATTTTAATGGTACACCGATTTTCGTCTCCAGAATAGTTGGCAAAGGAATCATAAACAGCAGCAGAAATAGCGGATACGCCAAAGCCCTAAATCGCTGCCAACCATAGCAGAACAGTGTAATCGAAAGAATCATCAGCGGCAGCGCGCATCGCACCACTGAGGGGCTCGAGCCAAGAATGCCATATAGGCTGACAGTCAAGAACAGGAAAACAAAAATACCACCATTCCAGGACGGCCTGACAGGCATGGATGCAATGATGATTCGTTTTTTCCAGATAATGTAAGCGGACACAAATGGAATCACAAGGGCATACTGATAGTCAGGATCGGAAAGCCAAAGTTTCCACAAACCCAGCAAAGTCTGGCCGTAGAACAACAGCAGTGCCGCCCCAATCATCATAAGACCGCCGTAATTCCAGGTCCTCAATATTTTTTTTTCACTGTCGCGCATTAAGTTCGAATTATGCATATGCTGTGAATCGTTAGCTGTTTTATGTCTCGTAATCGCCTAATGACGATCTGCGGTTTGAATTCAACCGCTCGGTTTCGAATAACTGATAATACAGTTCTTCTGTCCGTTTGGCGGTTTCGTCCCAGCTGAACCGAGATGCGAGTCTGTTGCGAGCCGCTTCCCCAATCCTTTTCAGCTGCTCGGGTGCGTGTAGCAATTGTTGTACTGTGGCGATAAAAGAATCTTTGTCGTTTTTCGGAAACAGGAACCCGGTCTGCCTGTTTTCGATAACCGCCTGAAAAGCGGGAAGATCAGAAACAACACAACATTTCGCATAGGCCGCTGCTTCGAGCACCGTTATCGGTAAACCCTCATCCGCTGAGGGAGCAAGGAATAATGTGCAGTTGCCGAACAACTCGATTTTTTCCTGCCCGGCGACCGGGCCGGTAAAAATCACGTTGGGTTCTTTGCCCGCTCTTTGCTTTAGCGATTGTAAATAAGCCTCGGTTTTGGAATCCTGTGCCCCGCCGGCCACGACCAGCCGGATGTTCGTATCGACGAAGCGGGCCAGATCCAGCACCCAGTCGATTCTTTTTATCGGATCAACTCGTCCCAAAAACAGTAAAAAATCGTCCCCCCGAAGGCCGTACTTGTTTTTGATGATCTGCGGCGGATGCCAATGCATCTGTTCCAGCCCACTGGGCAGCAACACCGGATCGGTATCGAATTTTCTGCGTATCTTATCCTTGAGATGGCCGGCGACCGTAGTGGTAGCGTGAGCATGCTTAATACCTACTTCAAACGCGCGTTTGATAACCCAGCGACCCAGCAGATTGTATTTTTTGTTTTCCCAGTTGGATTCCATGGCGTGAGTGGTCGTAACCGTAAGTTTCCCGGCTCTTTTTATTACCGGAATATAAAAGTAGGAGGCGAGCCCGTGAAAATGGGCAATTTCGAATGGACCGGTTATAATCGCCTTGCTGGCCCAAAAGCCATTGGTCAGTGCATCGGTTGCTTGAAACCGCAGCGCGGGAACGCGAAAAATATGCATGCCCGCATACACGGATTCCTTGTATCCGGCGCAGTACCACTTGGAAGCGAAAACGGTCACTTCATGACCCCGTTCGGCCAGACGCTGGCCGACCTTCTCGATATATTTTTCGATTCCACCCCACTTGGCCGGAACACCCTTGGTCCCGATAAATGCGATCTTTAATTTTCTATCGGCCAATTATCCGAAAACCCCTGCTTTGGGTTCGCTCCAAAATTACGTTACATTTTCATGGCCTGAGACACCCTGCTGGCAAGACGCTCCGGTGATGATCCGTACCGCTTCATTGTTCCAATCAAATATAAATGTTTGCTTGCACCGGTCGGACAGCTGTTTGAGATGCTGGGCATAAGAAGGATCGGTGCAGGCTTTGCGAATCTTGCAGGTCAATTCATCGCTGGAGTCCAATCCAAACTGGAGTTCGTCATTTTGCAGAATTTCGCCGATTTCCGGTATGCGACTGCCCATACAGGGTATATTGCATGCAAGAGCTTCGAGAAAAGCGTTGGGCGATCCTTCCTGCGAGCTTGGAAAAACAAACAGGTCGGCCGCGGCAATGGTCCTCAGCGGGTTGTCCAGCCACCCGGTAAAAACAGTTTGGGTGTCGATTTGCCATCTTTCGGCCAGCGCTTCGAGCCGTTCTCTTTCTCCTGCATTGTTCAGGTCGTCACCGATAATCAGCAGTCGGGCCGAATCCAGGTCCAGCTTTGAGAATGCTTCGAGCAGAAATTCGATATTTTTTACCCGGCTAAAAGGTGCTGCGGTAGCCACTACATAGTCATTTGCCGGCAGGCTGTGCGCGCGGCGAATCTGTAATTTTTCCGTATTGCCGATGTGGACCTGTTGTTGGACATTGTTGGGCAGAATGGCCCAGCGCAGGTCTTGATGGCGATCTGAAACAGAATATTTCATACTGTTGCTGTTGGCAACAACCAGTGATGAAAATCGGAGTCCGATAAATTCAACAATTCCATGTAGCTGGATTTTCAGCCGTGATTTGTGTGCAAAATGGGCTTCCCGCAGCACGTCGGCCCGGAGAAAGGTTATCATTTTAATTCGCATGACCGAAGCTGCAAGGCAGCAAATAGCCGCATAAAACGCCGAGAAACACAACAATTTTTTGGATGTGGTTTTTTCTGCAGATCCAGAGGCTGTAGCAGGGGACTGACAGAACAAAAAAAATCCAGAAAAAAAAATTCTCGCGACGCAAAAATGGAATGCGAAGAATGTGCGCAAAGATATTCGGGTGCGCGATCGGGAAAGCTTCGGCAGCGATGTAGTGGACGGTATGTTTCCGGGCGACGAGCGCCAAATAAATTTGGTAAAGCCTTTTATTAAATCCGCCCTTTTTATGTTTATAATACACGGACAGGATATTCATTAGCTTATTTACTATATTATCAAATGGATGCTGAACCTGCAAGATTTTGTTGGGTCGGTCGGGATTGCGATCTTCCGATGATAGCACCGATATAGATTGACCATAAGCTGATGATAAAGACTCCGGATGTCACGTTGGTCATATGGAATGCCAGAAAAATAAAAAAGATGCTGACGGCCAGGATCGCGAAGAAAGTCAACCGCGGTGATTCAGTTCTTTTGAGATTGCGTAGCAGTAAACTAAATATTCTGGCCAGAAAGAGCGTATATAGTGAAAATCCAATGACGCCGTATCCCATCAAAATTTCGGCAAAATCGTTGTGGATGTACCTTTTGTTGCCCAGCAGCACGTAGGATGAGCCCAGCCCGGAACCGACAATTTTTTTAAACGCCGAGGCTTTGTAAAAGTAATATTCATAAAAGCTCACTAAACCGCCGACGCGCCCCGAGCCGAGTTTGTCGATCTTACCCTCTGAATACTTTGTGCCCATTTCACTCCAGCGGCTCATATATTGCGTTTTGCCGAGAAAAAGGGTCAGTGTCGAGATGACCACCACGATAACAAATATAATGGTCGTTGTCTTAAACAAGCTTTGAGCGCCGTATTTAAATGAAAAATACTGATAGGCCAGAAAACCCACCAGCAAGGAGATGATCGGTGATCGCACAAACGTCAAAAATATGACCACAGCACTGATCAGCATAAGAATGATGGTGAACGGCCAGCCGATAGTTCTTTTATCATACGTCCTGATAGCCAGGATCGGCAGTGCCATTGCCAGGTAATATGCGAGAACTTTGCCGGTGCTGTAGCCGCCGCCGTAAGATTCAACGCCGGTTTCATAAGTAAAGCCTTCGCCGTAAAATCCCAGGCGGGAGAGCATAAAAGAAAAAAGCACGATCAGCACAGAAATGCTTACGGCAATATTGATATTGTATAGATCCTTTTCGCTGTTAAATATTCTGCTGGAAACAAGCAATATCAGCAGCCAGGTAGCTATTTTCAGCGTCCAGGAGAGACTGTCAAACCTGGTCGGCGAAAAAACGCAACTGAAAACAGCGTAGCCGATAAACACGATAATCAGGACATCTAATAAACGGTCGCGGGTCGGGAGAATGATAAAATCAATGGCTGCCAGGGTGAGAATCAGCAGACCGAATACCATTGATGGATTTAAGGTGATCCCGAGTACATCGACTTTAACACTGATGGATTGCCCTACGATAGAATATATGACGATGAGTAAATAATAATAAAGCTTCTTATTAACGGAATAGGCGATAATCGGAACCAGCAGTAAAATACCTGTAAGAACAAAGAGCAGATTATTCATTTTGCAGCCCCTGGATCGAAATATTTTCCTTTAAAAAGCGAAGCCGCCGGCAGGACCAATTTCGTCACCATTCGAACGATTAGGTATGGGATAACAACCGAAGGAATGTATCGTATCAGGTGGTCAATCGTTATATTTGTGTTCTGCTTCAATGGATGCTGCTCATTTTTTTTGCAAGATGATTCTTCCTTCTGCGGGCATCAGCGTCAAGGATGCCGAACCGGACTGATTCTCGACAGACTTGTACTTTATTTTTGTTTCGGCAGTGCCGTAGTTTACGAGCACTTTTCCCCCGGAAAAGTCTCTGCCGAGTACTCGCCCGGATACTGAAGCAAAACCGAAATAAACCCTGTCCACCCAGCCTTTTCCAATCCCGTCACCGATGAAACCTAATCGTAACCTGAAATATGCTGCGCCAGCTGGACTTGTATAAGTTGTTTCAAACGGGCGCCATGTATATGCCCCGGGATCAAACTGAAGATCAAAAGCACCCGGCAGTTTTCTTTTTTGAGAATCATAAAACCGTCCCTGCAGGCCAAGTTTTTTATATCTTGCACTGCCGGCCCGGTTCATTTCCGATTTACAGATGGCAGCCAATCTATATCTTGTGTTCGCTTTGACGGTGATGAATCCACTTCGGATTTTGTCAGCCTTGCCACTGCGGCTTTTGAACAAGATCGCGCTTTTTTTCAGTGTTTGGCCTGTGCCCGGTTTAGGGCTTCCCTGCAGTACTAGCCAGTGCTGGAGCCCATGGTTGAAATCCCCGTTTGGCACAAGGTTCGGTGCCGGGCGTGGTTCCTTGACGCTGTAGAATTTTCCCTGAGGTCTTCCGATGCTCATTTTAAATTTATCGATAAAGGGTATCCCTATGTATCTATAGGTATGCAGCGGATGGAATCCGAACGACGTATTTTTATCTTCGACCAATAAATAGCTTGCGTGGCAAAAATCATATATTTTCCGGGTAGTATTCGGCCGCATTTCTGTAGTACCGGATTGTAATAACAGGGTTTTTCCGTATTTTTTCAGTGCTTCGATTTTCAATAAAGTTTGTTTGTATTTAAAAGGGTCCGGTTGATAGCTGTCGGGTTTCCAGTTTGGATGGACAAAGCCTTCTATCATACATCCATCCACGTATTGGATATATTCCCGGTAGGCGCCATTGATGTATATCAGTTTCGGAAAACGCTCTCTAATGCGCTCGATCAGCAGAACCATGTTGTCAACCCAGTTGTCAATAATCTCTTCACGTGGCCAGGCTTTTGATGGCATGCCTTCCGGATGAAATTTATGTATATAACGGTTCCAGAAATCATCGATGAAAATGCCGTCAAAAATGCTGGGAGTATTTTTAACAATCTTTTTTGCCATAAATTCTCTCCAATTTTCGTTGGCATTGTTCATCAGAAACCAGCCGTATTTTTTTTCTACTAGTCTTTTTCCGCTGGATCGATCATGGACGAACCAATCTTCATTCTGGTTCACGAAATTCCATTGCGGATTGTGTTTGTGCAGCCCCGGGGCGTGGTGATATAGCAGCAGAATAAGGTCGGGATTCAGTGTTTTTAATTGTCTCAAATACTTGTGCGAAATATTGCCTAAGACAAGAATGTCGATATTTTGCGCTATGGGATAAAGATCTGCCGCTGAAAGGCCGCCGTAGATAACCATGTGGCGTTTGGATTTTGCCTGAACCTGGCCGATTATGGCGAATTGAAACACCAAAAAAGCAAGCAGCAACCGAACAAACGCTGGTTTTAAGTCCTTCATGCTTTTCACCGTATCATACATCATCCTTTTGACAGCCCGTATCCGGATAAACTGTAAATGTTAACCAAAATTCACGGATGGTGACTTTCTATCAAGGATTAATACAAGTAACTATTTTAACTTACGGTAATTATTACGGCAAGTCTTTTCAAGATTCAACGGATGCAACCGGAGTTATATTTAAAAGTTGTGTTTAAAGGAAAAGGCGGTGTATCCACCGGTAGATTGTTAGCAGCAGTCAACCGGCCACACTAAAAAGGAAAGGATACACCACCCATGAACCAGGATA
>Ga0126331_1000080_pt1 | contig 41591 bp, 26 predicted proteins | sample InaspJWI98metaG_FD_96379 | JGI IMG/M metagenome (GOLD analysis project Ga0126331, IMG submission 96379) | Marine gutless worms symbiont microbial communities from Oahu, Hawaii - Inanidrilus sp. 2 OAHU.JWI-98 metaG | ecosystem: Host-associated > Annelida > Digestive system > Unclassified | place... | reverse complement strand
CTGGAGGTCTGGGGGCCGAGCGGCATGACACCGGACATGGGCACGAAACACGCAATCGATGGTTTTCTGCAGGCATATAACTGGGACTATCAGACACGTGCCTATAAGATCTCACCCATTCCGGGTCGAATCACCGTTCACGAGTTCGACTACAAGGCCGTAAATGAGATCGTGTATAGCCGAAACGGGATTGTTGTGCGCTCCATCCCGGCCATCCATGCCGGTGACGGCCCTGTGAGCTTCATCATCGAGTACGCCGGCATGAAGCTCGTCTTCGGCGGTGACACGTCCCCGAACAAGTGGTTCGTCGAGTACGCCAAGGGTGCCGATTTTGCCATACACGAGGCATTCGGTACGCCTGAATTTTTTGTAAAAGACTATAACCAGCCGCCGCAGCTTGCCTGGCGTGCCTGCTGCGAGTTCCACACCTCGGGTCAGGCCTTTGGCAAGATCATGAGCACCATCAAGCCACGTCACGCAGTGGCCTACCACAGTTTCGAGGAGGCTTTGGACGGCATAAAGAAAGGTATCCGCGAGACCTATGACGGCCCGGTATCCTTGGCCGTTGACATGATGGTTTGGAACATTAACAAGGACAAAATCGTTGAGCGAATGGCCGTTTCTCCCGACCGTGCGTCCGGTGTGCCCGGACCAACTCGTCAACCACCGCCGGAAAGGGGGCGCCCCATCCCAATGAGTGATTTCATTGCTAACGGTGAATGGGGCCCTGCCTTTAACGCCCAGAACAAGATGCTCGATGAGCATGCCAAGAAATACAACCTGCATGATATGGACTGGCGCAAACAGAAGCCCTGGTATGAACCGACCCAGTAAGGCAGACGCGCCAAAGGCCGGGCAATAATTCCCGGCCCGGCTCAGGTCCGTTAAATTATTGAAAGGAGAAAAATCATGATGTTTAAGAACAAAAGAATTCAGCAGAGAGTATGCTTTAAATCATACTCGCTGCATATAACCAAAGGCAGTGTTTTAGAATAACGCTGCGCTTGTGGTTCTGATAACCGATAGCAATAAACACAAAGATAGTGAGGAGGCATTCAGATGAAAAAAATAAAATGGTTGATTGTTGGCAGTATTTTACTCGTGACTTTGAGCACGCCGGAATTGTCTGCCGATTCATCGAGCAGCGGCTGGCAGTGGCGATTAGCACCCTTATACCTGTGGGGAGTTAATATCAGCGGCGATCAGACGATTGGCAGAGCAACGGTTCCTCTGGAGCTGAATTTCAGTGACATCTTCAGTAATCTTGAAGGTGTCTTCACCGTCAATTTTGAAGGACTCTACAACGACCGGTGGGGATTTCTGGTAGATTTCAGTTACATCGATATCAAGGGCGACCAGGGGCCGCTGAGTGTAAAATTTCAAAATATACTAGCTGAGGCGGACGGGCTGTACCGCTTTATCAGCGGGGAGCACAACCTTGATCTTGTATTCGGCCTGCGCTACACCGACCAGGAAACCAAAGTGGAACCCACTCCAATAAAGGTCAGTCAGGATTGGATCGATCCGATTATCGGCGGGAGGTGGTGGTGGCACTTCGCCGATCGCTGGTCTCTCGTGGTCAGGGGTGATATCGGCGGTTTCGGGGTTGGCTCCGATTTTACCTGGCAGGCGCTCGGCCTGGTCGACTGGCAGCCGTTTAAGCATGTGTCTTTTGCTCTCGGCTATCGCGCCCTGTATCAGGACTATGAAGACGGCAGCGGTCCGACCTTATTCAAATATAAGGCTACACTGCATGGACCCTTACTCGGAGTAAATATCAAATGGTAGTCACAGATCTCTATTAAAATAGAATACCTGAGGATTAAAACCATGAATGCCGAAAGCGTATGGTTCGATATCAAGCTGGTTCTGTTCGCGGTCTTCCTATTCACTGCATGCAGCCCAAAGTTGGAAATCCGTGATGATTTGCCGGATAGCGCTTTTGAGTGCATGCAATACTATACACCGGGCGGTGATCCACTGATCCGCACCACCGGGGAGCCTTTACCGCCGTCATCGTTTCTGACCATCAACGACAGCAAATCCGCTCTCGAATGGCGACTGGCGCTCATCGACAGCGCACGCCGCAGCCTGGTTATCCAGTCTTTGATCTGGAGAACCGATGAGACCGGTACCCTGCTCATACGCCGTGTGTTGCAGGCAGCCAATCGGGGGGTTGAGGTGCGGATGCTGATTGACGATTTTGATTCGCCCAACTGGAATCGCCAAGCAGCTGTGTTGACTCTGCATCCCAATATCGAAATCAGGGTATTCAACCCGTTCAAGAAACTGCGCGGCGGCTGGGCCCAAAGGGGGTTTGAGCTGGTGACCAACCTGGAGCGCCTCAACCATCGCATGCACAACAAACTGATGCTGGCCGACAACCGTGCCGCCATCGTTGGCGGGCGAAACATCGGTAATGAATATTTCGGTGCCGGCAAAACACTGGACTACCGCGACTATGACGTGATCACTATCGGCCCGGTGATAGAGGAGTTGAGCGACAGTTTTACCGTGTTCTGGGACAGTGTCTGGTCGTATCGGATCAGTGATCTGCCAAAAGGAGAAGCAGACGCGGAGAAAATCGATTCCCTGAAAGCGGAGCTGGATCGTACCGTCCTCGATTCGGAATGGTTGAACCAGGAGTTCGACGTGGAGCCCGGTGATTGGGCCGATCGCATTGCTGCGGCAAAAGCGCAGATGACAACCGCCCCGGCCCGTGCAGTGTTCGACTGTCCCCCGCCGGAGGAAGATCAGTTCCCGGTGCAGACCGTGGTAACCCTGAACAAGGTGGTCGAACAGGTCCGTGATGAAATCCTGATGATTTCTCCTTACGTGATCCCTCTGGAAGGATTTCACGCCGCCATTAAGGAAGTGGCGGACCGCGGTGTGACACTCCGCCTGCTGACCAACTCTCTAGCGGCTGCCGATCACACAATTGCCTTTTCCGGGTACAAAAAGAACCGGGTCGAATTGCTGGAAAGTGGCGTCACGATTTTTGAACTTCGTCCGGATGGCGACATGTGGCAGCAGCACAGACTCCCGACCTCGAAGGCCAAACACTTCAGCCTGCATGCCAAGATTTACATATTTGACCGACGCTGGGTGTATGTGGGTTCCCTGAACCTGGACCCGCGCGCCGTTCACTGGAACACCGAAATGGGATTGCTGATTGACAGCCGCGATTTGGCCTCCCTGATCTACCGTGATTTCATTGTAGATTTGAGTCCGGAAAACAGCTGGCGGGTCGAATTGCGAACGCCGGACAGTGACAGAACCGGTGGTCGCACCCGGCCTGAAATGGTGTGGATATCCGGCAGCGAGGAGACAACCCGTGAGCCATCCAGGGGGATCATCCAAAAGATCAACCTATGGTTTTTTTCGCTGCTGCCCATAGAAGAACAGCTTTGAGATCAATAGAAAATTCGATTAGCAGGTGAGGAACCTGTTGACAGGAGGAAACCATGACAGGACTCGATGTTTTTGCGCTGATTGTTCTGATCGTACTGATAGCGGCCGTTGTCGGCATCTGGGTAATCCTGGGAATGATGCCGGGTAAGATTGCCGCCAAACGCAACTATCCCCAGGCAGAGGCCATCAATGTCTGCGGTTGGTGGGGGGTGATCACCCTGGGCATATTGCTGCCGCTGGCATTTATCTGGGCATAAACCAATCCCCACGGTCCTTCCAGCTCCCTGCCGTCTCTCGCAACACAGCCTTCCGCCAGCTATCGCTCGTTTGGTCAATGAATGGACGATTAAAACCTAATAGTCTCGTAAAAAGTCTGAAAACCTTTAATGCGTCATTCCGGCGAAGGCCGGAATCCAGTGATTTGAGTTTGTTCTGGATGCCGGATCAAGTCCGGCATGACGAATTCGTACTTATACCGACTTCGTCAAACATATACGAGTAAAAATTGAATCATGTCTATTTGGATGTCGAGATACAGCCCGTAAAGCTGTGATCCTGGTCTTTCAGGCAACAAATGTCCATCTAATAACATTTTTCGTGCGAATAATGTGATTTGATGCACATAAACCAACCGAATAATCTTGACGACAGTTTCTATAAAAAATTATAGAATCCTATGCCTTACAGTTCAAACCGGCACAACTTGTGCGGACAAATCTGTTTAATTTCAAATTGGACGGGAAAATTTCTAATTTGCCACTTCACGACGTGTCGCTGCTGCCCATTATAGGAGAAATAAAAAACGAATTTTCCAAGACCTGATCCGAGTATTGTTATGAAATCAAATTTACTGCGAATATTATTTGCGGTTTTTCTTTTCATTTTTTTCAATAATATAGACGAAGGGTTCTCACAGGAACCGATTGTTAAACTCTCTCCGCAAGAGCTGGCTTGGCTTAAGACGCATCCGAGTATCAAGCTGGGCTTCAACCCCAACATGGAACCGTTGGTGATTGCAAATAAAGATGGAACATATTCCGGTACCCTGATCGCGCTCTTTGACGAATTGGGTGTCATTACCGGTATCGACTTTGAAATCGAGATCGACAAATGGCCAAAGATTATCGAAAAGGCGCGGCACAAAGAAATTGACGTCTTGATGGCCTCCAGCCCCCAGCTGGCCCGGTCACTGGGGATGCGACAGACAGTTCCCATCTATAACTCGTTTATTTCCGTCTACGCTAGAAAAGACCGGAACTTTTCCGTTAATAAACTTGAAGATTTGAAGGGCTTGAAGGTGGCTCTGCTGAAAGGTGCGAAATTGACTGCCGAAGTGCTGGCGCCGGTTCGCGAGCACTGTACGGTTTTCGAAATGGACTCTAACATAGAAGCCTTCAATATGACCCATCAGGGCAAGACCGATTTAACCCTTGCCACCAATCATGATGCCTACCTTCTGAGGAAATACATGTTTGCTGATATAGAAGCGATCCACTCCTTTAGGTATCTTCAAGTTGAATCAGCCTCGGCTGTGCGTGGTGACTGGCCGGAACTGGTATCTATTCTCAACAAAGGGCTCCATGCGATCGGAATGGATAAAGTCAGAAATATCATTTCAAAATGGACTGAGTTTAAAGGAATCATTACACTAACACCAAAGGAGCAGGCTTGGCTTGAAGCGCATCCGAGTATCAAGCTGGGCTGGAGTGACGATGAACCGTGGGTGATCGTCAGTCGGGACGGCACACGATCGGGCGCGTTAATCGAGATCTTTGACGAATTGGGTGACGTTATCGGTATCGACTTTGAAATCGAAATCGATAGATGGCCAAAGATTATCGAGAAGGTGCGGCGCGGGGAGATCGACGGCCTGATGGGATGCAGCCCATCGCTTGCCCGTTCACTGAAGCTGCACCAAACGCTCTCCTACTACAACACCTTTATCTCCGTTTATGCCAGAAAGGACCGGCGCTTTTCCGTCAATGAACTTGAAGATTTGAAAGGCTTGAAGGTAGCCTTCGTTAAGGGAGCGAAACTGGCGTCGGACATTCTGGATCCGATCCGTGAATACTGTACGGTTTTCGAAACAGGCTCTGTCGCGGAAGCATTCAGCATGACGCATCACGGCAAGGCCGATGTCACCCTGGCCCCCAATCACGAAATCTACATCCTGAAAAAATACCTGCTTGCGGATATAGAAGTGATCTACTCCTTTATGGACCTTCAAATCGAAGCAGCCGCGGGCGTACGCGCCGACTGGCCCGAAGTGGTCTCCATCATCAACAAAGGTTTCGATGCGATCGGAATGGGCAACGTCAGGAATATCATGGCCAAATGGTTCGAGTTTCCTTCAACGGAACAATCCCTGGAACTTACACAAGAGGAAAAGAGTTGGCTGGCGAAGCACCGGAAACTTCGTCTGGGCAGCCTGGAAGACTGGCCCCCCTTCGAGTTCGCGGCTGATGACAATGCCTTCGCCGGGGTAATGGCGGATCTGATCGGGCAAATCAATATTCATCTTGACCTCTCCATGAAACCGGAGTTGGGACTGACTCATTCGGAGATGATTGCAAAAGCGAAGCTCAAGGAACTGGATGTGATCACCTCTGTGGTCAGAACTCCAGAACGGGAACGGGATTTCATTTTCACAGAGCCTCATACTTCCCTGCCGCAGGTGCTCATCACCCATGAGGGATTCCGTTTTATCAGTAAGATCGAGAATTTGGGTCAGGCCAGATTCGCCGTTGTCCGCGACTCGATCACAGGCATATGGCTCAAACGGGATTACCCCAATTTGACACTTATTGAGTATGACTCCCTTGCTCAAGCCCTGGAAGCGGTGTCCCGGCAAGAAGCTGATGTGGTGATGGCCGCACAGGCCGTGGCCGAGTATATCCAACGGAAGCAGTCGATCAAGAATCTGCGAGTCGCCGCCATCACCCCCTATGAAGTTAAGTGGTGCATGGCGGTGCGCAATGACTGGCCGAAACTGGCAGACATCCTGAATAAGCAGCTCGCGGCAATCAGCGAGCGGGAAAAGTCGCTGATGCTGGAGAAGTGGATGCGGTTCAGGGTGGAGCGCCAGGTTGACTGGCGGCTGATGCTCTTCTACGGTTTGGGGCTAATCTGCGTCGCTGGTGCCATCATCACCATCTTCTTTTATGCCAACCGCAAACTGGCCGCAGAGGTACTGCAGCGCAAGAAGGCGGAAAGGTCCGCCACTGCCGCCAATCGGGCGAAAAGCGTATTTCTCGCCAACATGAGCCACGAGCTGCGAACGCCGCTGAATGCTATTCTCGGCTACGGCCAGCTTTTGGGGCAGGACCCTGATATTTCTGGAAAATATCGCAAAAATATCGGTACCATCAACCGTAGCGCCACCCACCTGCTGAGGATGATCGACGAGATCCTTGAGATCTCCAAGATCGAATCGGGCCGCATCATGTTGAATAAGAAAGTCTTCAATCTACCCAGCCTGGTAAACACAACCTTGGCCATGGTCCGGATGCGCGCTGATCAAAAAGGCTTGAATTTGGCAGCGACCGTCGCTGCCGATGTGCCCGACCTCATTTTTGCCGATGAGGATAAGCTCCACCAGATATTGTCCAATCTATTGGGCAATTCAATCAAATATACCGAAAAAGGCCGTATTGAGCTCAAGGTGGATGTTACCGGCGACGGCGACCGGCATCCTGACAGGCTCATCCTTCAAGTGACAGACACCGGTCTCGGGATTGCGCCGGAACATATCGAAAAGATATTTGAACCATTTTTCCAGAAGTCCGATCATACCCGGTCAACCGACGGCACCGGCCTGGGGCTGGCGCTGGTCAAGCAGTACGTCACGGCTATGGAAGGCACCATATCGGTAAATAGTATCCTTGGACAAGGAACCACATTCCAGATTGATTTGCCTTGTGAGCCCGCCCGGGAGACAGAGATCGAAGAACGGCCGCCTAACAGCCAAATTATCGGCTTGGCTGCAAATCAACCTCGCTACCGGATCCTGATCGTAGAGGACAACCCGGACAGCCGGACGTTGCTGCACCAGATGCTCGAACCGGTGGGATTCTCCATCAAAACGGCAGCCAATGGTCGGGAGGCAGTGGATGTCCATGCAAAATGGCGTCCACACCTCATCTGGATGGACATTCGTATGCCGGTCATGAACGGTCTGGAAGCCACACGCTGCATTCGTGAGCTCGAAACCGGCGTAGATAGAACTGACGGTTTTGAAAAAACGACCATCATTGCCCTGACCGCCAGTGTTTTCGAAGATGCCCGCGAGGAGATTATGGCTTCCGGCTTCGATGATTTTATGCGCAAGCCGTTCACCGTTGCGGAGTTATTCGAATGCATGGCTAGGCATTTGAACATTCAGTACATCTACCGTATCAGCCGGGATACCGACACCATGGCAAAAACGACAGAAGGTGACATGGGACTAACCGCCGATGATCTTAAGGGGTTGTCAACAGAATGGCTTGAAAACATGCGGCAGGCAGTCCTTAGGGGCCGCTCGCGGCCAATGCTATCGCTTATCGAAGAGATCCGGCAGAGTCATTCCCGGCTGGCTGACGCCCTGACCAAGTTGGTAAAAGATTTTCGAATTGAAGAGATCCCGGTGCTTTTGAACCGACAGTAATCAAGATTTATCAGTTGCTATCATTTAACAAACGCAAACTTAGCTAATCCAGGAATTCGATACATGAATGCACCTTTATCCAACAAAGTCACGGGAGATATTCTCGTCGTCGATGACGATTTAAACAACCTGCAGGTGTTGTCCGACACACTGATGAAGCAGGGCTATGATGTGCTCGGCGCCAGGAGCGGAACGAAGGCACTGGATTTTATTGAGAACGATCCACCCGATTTGGTGTTGCTGGATGTGAGGATGCCGGAGATGGATGGCTATGAGGTCTGCAAGCGGCTGAAAGCTGATAAGCGCTATGCTCATCTGCCGGTCATTTTTTTGAGTGCCTTGCAGGCATCGGAAGATCGGGTACGGGGATTCGAAGTCGGCGGCGTGGATTTCATCAGCAAACCGTTTCAAAGGGAGGAGGTGCTGGTCCGGGTCGATACCCATTTAGCCTTGAGTCGTCTGAACCGAAACCTCGAGCTGCTTGTTGAGAAACGCACGGCAGAATTGACAGAGAGTAAAGAAGCCCTCGCCGAGCAACTCCAGTTCGAGCGTCGGATTGCGGAAATCGCAGCAAGATTGGCGAACGTGCAGCCGGAGACTATTGACGCTCAAATCCAGGAAACTCTCAGTTCCCTCGGCCGATTACTCAAAAGTGAGAGAGCTTTCGTTTTCCAGTTTACCGACGACGGGAAAAGTTTGAAAAATACCCATGTATGGGCGGCTGAAGGAGTTAGTACGAATGCAAAAATATTTGAAATGAACATGGCCCTTGATTTTCCCTGGCTCGCAGAAACAATTCGCAGCGGCAGAATAATCAATATCGGTCCCGGCTTAAACGGATTTCCCGATGAGGCCCGCGAGCTGCGCAGGCAACTTGAACGCGAAGGGATTAACTCCGGCTGTGTCGTACCGGTTACCGTTCAAGGCAGATCGATTGGTTTGCTGGGGGTGGACACCGTCGATCAACCGCGAGAGTATCCAACACCCCTGGTGGATCGTTTGAAACTCGTGGCCGACATGATCGGCTCGGCTGTGCAACGTATTCGTGCCCAGCTATCGCTCATTGAACAGTTGCAGTTCGAAGATTTGATATCCAATCTATCCGCGACATTTATAAATATTAAAGCATCGGAGATCGATAAAAACATCGAGCGCGGTCTTAAGCTCGTTGTGCAGCATTTGGATCTTGATCGCGGGAATCTGTTTGAATTTTCCCGTGGAAACGAGAAGTTGACGCTGACCCATTCTTCGGCCAGAGAAGGTATGAAACATTCTCCGCGTGGCCATTATAGCAATCAGCATCCCTGGTTTACCCAAAAATTGCTTAACGGAGAAATGTTCTGTTTTTCTCAGCCAACGGATCTGCCAAAGGAAGCAAAGGCAGAAAAAGAATACCTACTACAACAGGGAATCCAATCTGCAATGGTTGTTCCGCTGGAGGCAGCAGGGATCATCCAGGGTGGAATCACCCTTTCCTCGATAAAATGGGAGCGACAATGGCCGGAACATTTGTTGGAGCAATGCAAGATTCTGGCACAGGTGTTCTCCAACGCATTGCTGCGCAAACGCGCCGATAAAAAAATAAGTGAAACTTTAGTAAGAATCAGGGAACTGAACGCTCGCATGGAACAGGAAAACATCTATCTGCGCGATGAGATCGAGCTGCGCCACCGGCATGAAGAAATCATCGGCAAAAGTGAACCCGTCATGGACATGCTAAGCCGGGCCGAGCAGGTGGCCGAAACCGACGCCACCGTGCTTATACTCGGGGAGACCGGCACCGGCAAGGAGCTTATGGCAAACGCGATTCATCGGCTGAGCCGGCGCAAGGACCGCACCATGATCAAGGTGAATTGCGCCGCCCTGCCGGCAACGCTCATCGAAAGCGAACTGTTTGGGCGCGAAAAAGGTGCTTATACCGGTGCCATGAGCCGACAGATCGGCCGCTTCGAAATCGCCGACGGATCGACTCTTTTTCTGGATGAAATCGGTGAAATGCCGCTGGAACTTCAATCCAAATTGTTGCGGGTGCTGCAGGAGGGGCAGTTCGAGCGACTGGGAAGCCCCGAGACCATCACCACCGATGTGCGCATCATCACTTCCACCAATCGGGATCTTGCCAGGGCCGTGCGCGAGGGAACATTTCGGGAGGATCTGTACTATCGGTTGAATGTCTTTTCTGTCATCGTACCTCCGCTTCGAGACCGGGTTGAGGACATCCCATTGCTGGTCTGGGCGTTTGTCAAAGAATATGAAAGCTCCATGGGCAAAACCATCCATACCATCCCGAAAAGCAGCCTTGACAGGTTGCAGAAATACACCTGGCCAGGAAATATACGGGAACTGAAAAATGTGATTGAAAATGCGATGATTATTACGACAAGTAAGACATTGCATATAATTCCTCCGGTCGATCCGTCTGTATCCGTACAGAAAGCGATCAAGCTCGCAGATGTTGAGCGCAACCACATCAAAGATGTTCTGAAAAGGACCTCCTGGAGAGTAAGCGGTACAAACGGTGCAGCCGATCTGCTGGGTTTGAAGCCGACAACCCTTGAGTCTAGAATGAAGAAACTGGGCATCACTCGGCCAAGGTGAAGTAGTCTTATTTCTTACCGCAAAGGCGCAGAGAGCGCAAAGAATTTTGATTTTTTTGCTTATTGCTGAGACGCGATAAGCAAAAGGCAACTTGCCCCTCGGGCGAGGGCATTGAACTACAGTTTGTATATATTAGCCTATCCGGAAATACCGTAATACTGCAGATTGTTTAATCAGTATAACGCGCTAAAAGCGGTGTCTATTCCTCAGAATCTCCTTCAGATTAGCTCAATCACAGCCGCATGTCCGGGAGCTGATGCCAAATGAGCGTCGCGAGTAAGGAGTGGCGCAGGAAGCGTTTCGGCCAAAGCAATATAGACAGCATCATAAGCGGTCATATTGGGCCGGAGTTCCCATACCCGATGCAAAAAAATATCGTGTTCATATCGGTAGATAGGAAAGTCCTTAAGATCTTCGATGGCATCTTTTCCCCGTTCCGAAGTGATCTCGCCGGACGCACAATAGCGACGAAGGACTTGGGCCACTTCCAGATCAAGAAGGTGGGGCGCAAAAAGGGTTTCTTGAAATGAAAAAATGCGCTCTTCAATCTCTAATCCGACGCTGCTGCGGAGAAGGACTTCAAGCACCGCTGAAGAGTCTAAAACAATCAATGCAAATCCCGTTCTAGTCGAACTGCTTTGGCCGGTGTTATCTTTGGGGAAATTGGTTTGCGCTTGTTCAGTCTTTCCCGAAGATCTTTTAATGACGGCCTCTCTGCGCTGCGCCGGATCTCGGCCATTAAATAATCAGAGAGTGTCATTCCTTCAATAGCGGCTCTCGCCTTCAGCTTTCGATGCAAGGAATCGGGTACGTTTCTTATTTGAATCATTTTTGACATGTTTTAAACATACTTTCATGTTTATAACATGTCAATGATAAAATGATATCACTCAGGGATTTCCATCGAATACGGGCCTGTCGCGCCATAGCCCTGAGCTTGTCGAAGGGCGGTGGCGGGTGCCTCTGTGGTGAACAAACCTTTTTCCCGAAATATTGGGACCTTCCCGAAATATCGTGATTTTACAATATTTTGTGTCTGCTACAGCTCTGCAGTTATAAGCAAATAACTCCTTTAGTATCAATATCTTATCGTTTATTCCCCGCGAGTATTCTTGCTGGCATCATCATTGCTATCCAAGTTGGTATTCATCGACACGTGCAATTGTCACAAAAGACCTTCCCCTTAAATAAAAGAAAACCAAGATCGAACAAGAAATCACAAAATAGTAAACCGGCCACCGACTAAATGTCCGACTGGCTGAAAAATGACGGATTGAAGGACATCAGCCCTTCAACAAAGCAACCGATCAAACGACCGGAGTTTCATCTATAGTTGGAGGAGTACTATGCACATCGTCACATTGCGGATCAAGGTACCTCGTGATCAACGAAAAAACTTTCTGGATGCTGCGCGGCTGGTTGTGGGCCCAACCCAGGTTCAGCCCGGCTGTATCAGCTGCCGGTTTTATCAGGACCTGGATGATCCGGATGCCGTTTTTCAGGTAGAAGAGTGGGAAACCCGCAAGGAGCTCGAAAACCACATCAAATCTGACCAGTATCGGATTGTCCTGTCTCTGATGGATATGTCCGAAAAACCGCCGGAGTTCAAACTCAGCACGATTTCGAAAACAGAAGGGATGGAAGCCCTCGAGGCGGTGAGAGGCAAGGATTGAATTCAAAGGCCTGGCTGGAGGATTGTGAAAAATAGAATACAGCCAAATAAGCTGGTTGGCAAAATCGGCAAAGTCAAAAGAACTGATTATCAATCAGGTTTACCTGCAAAATATACAGTCAGTTATCGAAAGGAGTAAATATGAAACGAAAATTAAGCATTGTGGCAATCTCCCTTGTTGCCGCAGCGGCATTGGCGGCGTTTTACACCGCTGGATGGCTCGATGGTCAGACCGGACAGGACCCTGCTTTTGTAAAAGAGGCATATGCTCAGCAACAGTCTCAAAAACCACCCAAAGACAACATCATTGATGGCGAGCTGTATCCCCACGGTTATACACCCATGGAAATCAAAAACGGAATATATCCCCGAGATTATTACCCAAATACTGAAAAACTGGGCTCCAACGAGATGAGGGTTATTGCTCTCGGAACCGGTATGCCGAATGTTATCACCGGTAAACAAAAGGCGTCATGCTGGTTTGTCGAACTCGGTAACGGTGAAAAATTCCTCTTCGACCTGGGCAGCGGTTCCATGGAAAATCTAGCCAAGCTGCGCCCTGACTATTCAAAGATCGACAAAGTATTTGCCAGCCATCTCCACTCGGACCACGTGGGCGGTTTTGCCGAACTCTATATCGGCGGCTGGATGAACGGTCGCTACACCCCGCTGCATTTTTACGGGCCCTCGGGTAGCGAACCACGCCTTGGCACCAAGGCGTTCGTTGAAAACCAGGCCAAATCCTGGGCCTGGGACATCGAAGGACGGCGCACGGGATTTCCTATCGAGGGTGGTAAGGTCATCGCCCATGAATTCGATTTCCGCACTGAAGGCGTGATTTACGAGAAGAACGGTGTCAAAATCAGCTCCTTTCCAGCCATTCACATCCTGGACGGCTCGGTAAGTTTTCGGATGGACTGGAACGGACGCAGTTTCGTATTTGGTGGTGACTCCTATCCCAACAAGTGGTTCATCAAGTATTCCAAGGGTGCCGAACTTGTCGTTCATGAGTGTTTCTTTACGCCTGAAACGCTGGGTAAGCTTTTGGGAACACCGCCGGCGCAAGCGATTTTTATCACCTCTTATATCCACACGCCTCCAGACGCCTTCGGTAAAATCATGTCGGCCATCAAGCCTCGCCATGCCATCGGCTACCACTTCTGGACGTGGCACGACATTTATGACGAAACCTTGGAAGCCGTTCGCGAAACGTATGACGGGCCTTTAACATTGGCCGATGACATGACTGTCTGGAACGTAACCGACGAACAGGTGGTTGTCCGAGAGGCGTTGGTTTCCGAGGACGTGGCACCGCCAGGCACCACCCAGACATATCGCACGGCCAAGAGGGAACCGCTGGAAGTAGCCAGAGATTGGATTTCTCCGGATATCAATGCCGGTAAGTGGAAAGGCTACACACCGCCTCCGCTGCCGAAATAGTAAGAAATTGGAGTGAAACAGATCGAAAAGATACAAAATGAGTATTTTAAAATTCGGAAGACTGAAGATACGGTCTTAAACATCTCTTATTACAAAACTACAACTTCAAAAGATTATAGGAGGATAACATGAAACGAAAAATAACGATTCTGGCGGTATGCCTTGTTGCTGTGACGGCAATGACAGCGGTTTACATAGCCGGTTGGCTTAACGGGCGCAGCGGTCAGGAAATCGCGATGGTGAAAGAAGCGCATGCTGCGGCTAAACAAAAGAGCAGTCGTGCGACAATGACCGATCCACAAAGCACGGTCGCAAACCCTTACTCTTACTACCCCGGAACCGAAAAGCTCGGCCCGGATGAAATTCGAGTCGTTGCCTGCGGCACGGGCATGCCTGCTTCGCGCCGTGGACAGGCAGCGGCCTGCTTTCTGGTTGAACTGGGCAATGGCGACAAGTTTCTGTTCGACATTGGATCGGGTTCGATGAGAAATGTCATGGCGCTCAACATCCCCGCCGACTTTCTGACAAAAATCTTCCTCAGCCACCTCCACACGGATCATTGGGGCGATCTGGACGCCATTTGGGCCGGCGGTTGGACGGGTGGCCGTACCAGGCCCTTAGAAGTCTGGGGACCGAATGGGGCCCGGGAGGATATGGGCACCAAATACGCCATCGAGGGTTTTATGCGGGCCTACAACTGGGATTATGTGACCCGGGCCGTCAAGGTCAACTCGGTGCCCGGCAGCATCAAGGTGCACGAGTTCGACTTCAAGGGGATCAACAAGATCATTTATGAAGAAGACGGGGTTGTCATCCGATCCATTCCCGCCATTCACGCCGGTGACGGACCGGTGAGTTTCATCCTCGAGTGGAAAGGGTACAAGGTTATTTATTGCGGCGACACGGCACCGAACAAGTGGTTCATGGAATACGGCAAAGATGCAGATTTCATCATTTACGAGTGCATGCTGACGCCCGAACAACTCATGGAATTCTACGGACAGCCGGCCCAGCGTGCCATGATGATGCAAACCGACATCCACACCTCGGCCCAGGCGTTCGGCAAGATTATGAGCACGCTAGAGCCGCGTCACGCAGTGGCGTATCACTTTTTCAACGAAGAGGCCACGCGCTATGCGATCTATGATGCAGTTCGTCAAACCTATGATGGTCCGCTGTCTATGGCCGATGACATGATGGTCTGGAACATTACCCGCGATGGCATCCGTGAACGCATGGCGGTAAGTCCCGACAATGCCTGGGACGTGGCCGGCCCCACGCCGCCGCCGCTGCCCGACAAAAAGTTTCCGCCCCAGGAGTCCGAGTTTACTTTAAATGGACGTTGGGCACCTGCGATTGAAGTCGATAATGAGGCTTTCAAGGAATTTCGCAAGAAACACGGCCTCAAGTAAAAGTTCGGACCCACTATAGATGTAAATCATGGATTGCACGGTCCGATTAATTGGAAAAGGAGGAATTTCAATTATGAAAGGAATAGTAGAGAAAACAAGGCATATAACCCCTGTCGGAACATCACTTTTTTTACTCTATATTTTGATGATAGGCGTCTCTGGTTTTACAGCTGCAGAAGTAAATGCTCAAGATCCAATCCGACATGACGCAGAGCATTACGTTCTTCTGCATCAGTATGCAGAAAAATGGGCTACTGAGGACAAAGAACTCGACCAGAAGCTTACTGAGATTCGTCAGAAGAACGGCGGCAAAAGGCCAAACATCGTCTACGTCCTGCTCGACGACATGGGATTCGGCGAATATGGAATTCCGGCATTGAACAAGATCCGGGGTGGCCGCACGCCAAATGTCGACAAGTTAGCCGCCGAGGGTGCAACTTTCACCCGTATGTATGCGGAAAACATCTGCACACCGACCAGGGCTGCATTCATGACCGGGCGCCTGGCGGTGCGCACCGGGATGGAGGTCACCAAGGTCACGCCACCGGAAGGCGTTGGATTGAATGGCAAAGAGGTCACCATTGCTGAACTGCTTTCCGATGCGGGTTACACGACCCATCACATCGGCAAATGGCACCTGGGGGATATCAAGGAGGCCTATCCGATCAACCAGGGCTTCGACTATGCCTCCTTCCCCATGCACAACCAGGTTGCCTACAGCTTTCTGACCCGGGACGCCGAACTCGACGCCAGAACAACGTCTTTTATGCCGCAATCCTTGGATAAAGATTATGACCTGGACAAGACGTTTCGGCTTTACGATTGGGTCACCCAGGTGGAAGGGAAGAAAGGCGGTAAAGTGCGTGAATGGGGCATCAAAGCCGGGCAAAGACCCGATACCGAGTTCTACAAGAAGGTCAACCAGCGCTTCCAGGAACAGACCCTCAATTCGCTGCGCCAACTGGCAAAAGGCGACAAACCCTTCTTCCTGAATTACTGGCCGCAGATCCCGGTGGCCGTTCTCAGGTCCACCGATGACAGCGAATGTCAGACCCCCAACTGCGGACGCTGGGTCAATGCCATGGCAGTTGTCGATGACTACATCGGTGAAATCCTGTTTGAAATCAAGAAACTGGGAATCGAGAACAATACCATTGTCGTCGTGATGGGCGACAATGGCCCGATGAAACAGGATCTTGGCTGGTCTGGTTACTCGGACTGGATTTTTCGCGGCACCAAAGGCACGGCGTTGGAGGGCGGTCATCGAGTTGGTGCTTTTATCAGGTGGCCCGGCGTGATCGAAAAAGGCTCCATAATCGGTGACATGTTCTTCGTCAGCGACTTTTACACCACCTTCGCTCGGATTGCCGGCGCCACCAAAAGTATACCCCGCGATCGAATTGTAGACGGTATCGACCAGACCGCCATTTTGCTCAAAGGCGATACCCATGGGCGCCGCGATTATGTGCACCTGTATGAAATGAATACGCTCAAGGCGACCGTGAAGCAGAACATGAAGATTCACTGGCCACCCCCTGGCGTCAACCCTGCTATGGCCAAGATCTTCGATCTGTACTGGGACCCGCGGGAAGAATATCCTCTACAATACCAAGGCGTCTGGACTGGCACACCGTTTGTGCGCATGCGAATTCAACATATGCGGATGAAGGATAAGTGGCCCGACTGGAAGCCCGCCAGAGGGATGCCTTACGAGGATGTCGAGAATATTCGCCCGGAAAGCAAGGAAATGGTTCAGACATGGCTCAAAGTATACGGTGATGCCAGGGACGTGGTTCATGGCGTAGAGGCAGCTGGAAACTGAGACATTCATGACGACATGCTCGGGGAAGTAGCTTACATGGCCGCTGCGGGTGGATCTAGATCGGAAAACAGAGATAATGTCCGACTTTAAGAAGTATGCAGATTATTTCATGGAAGTCCTTTCGCAGCAGCTATGGGGCAAGGTGAACAAATATTATACTACACGGTAGAAAAAGGAGAAAACTGATGATACCCACAGGCAAACGATCGCAGTTTTATGCAGGCCTGATACTATTGTCGTTGCTCATCGCCGCAGGCAGTGTCTTTGAGCAACGCTGCACTCAGGATACTGAATCCCGATAGCAATAAAAAAAAAGATCGTATGGAGGCATTCAAATGAAAAAAATAAAATGGATAATTATTGGCAGTATTTTGCTCGTGACTTTGAGCACGTCGGCCTTCTCTGCCGATACATCGAGCAGCGGCTGGCAGTGGCGATTGGCACCCTTATATCTGTGGGGGGTTAATATCAGCGGTGATCAGACGATTGGCAGAGCAACGGTTCCCCTGGAATTGGATTTCGGTGACATCTTCAGTAACCTCGAAGGTGTATTTACCGCCAATTTTGAAGGACTGTACAACAACCGGTGGGGATTTCTGGTCGATTTCAGCTACATCGACATCAAGGGCGACCAGGGGCCGCTGAGTGTTAAATTTCAAAATATTCTGGCTGAGGCGGACGGGCTATATCGCTTTATCAGCGGGGAGCACAACCTCGATTTTGTCTTCGGCCTGCGCTACACGGACCAGGAAACCAAAGTGGAACCCACACCAATAAAGGTCAGTCAGGATTGGACCGATCCGATTATCGGCGGGCGCTGGTGGTGGCACTTCGCTGATCGCTGGTCTCTTGTGGTCAGGGGTGATATCGGCGGTTTCGGGGTTGGCTCAGACTTTACCTGGCAAGCACTTGGCTTGGTCGACTGGCAACCGTTTAAGCATGTCTCATTTGCCGCCGGCTATCGTGCACTGTATCAGGACTATGAAGACGGCAGCGGTCAAACCTTATTCAAATATAAGGCTACGCTGCATGGACCCTTACTCGGTCTAAACATCAAATGGTAGGCACAGATCCCGATTCGTAAATAATTGAATGTCTGAGGATTAAAACCATGTATGCCGAAAGTATATGGTTCGATTTCAAACTGGTTTTGTTCGCGGTCTTTATATGCGCTGCATGCAGCCCAAAGCTGGAAATCCGTGATGATTTGCCGGATAGCGCTTTTGAGTGCATGCAACTTCATACGCCGGACGGCGATCCGCTGATCCGCACCACCGGGGAGCCGTCACCGCCATCATCGTTTCTGACCATCAACGACAGCAAATCCGCTCTCGAATGGAGACTGGCGCTCATCGACAGCGCCCACCGCAGCCTGGAAATACAGTCATTGGTCTGGAGAACAGATGAGACCGGAACTCTTCTCATCCGCCGTGTGCTGCAGGCCGCCAACCGGGGGGTTGACGTGCGGATCCTGATTGACGATTTCGATTCGCCCAACTGGAACCATAAGGCTGCTGTGTTGACGCTGCATCCCAATATCGAAATCCGGGTATTCAACCCGTTCAAGAAGCTGCGCGGCGGCTGGGCCCAAAGGGGGTTTGAGCTGGTGACCAACCTGGAGCGCCTCAACCATCGCATGCACAACAAACTGATGTTGGCCGACAACCGTGCCGCCATCGTTGGCGGGCGAAACATCGGTAATGAATATTTCGGTGCCGGCAAATCACTGGACTACCGCGACTATGACGTGATCACTATCGGTCCGGTGATAGAGGAGTTGAGCGACAGTTTTACAGTCTTCTGGGACAGTGTCTGGTCGTATCGGATCAGTGATCTGCCGAAAGGAGAAGCAGATGCGGAGAAAATCGATTCGCTGAAAGCGGAGCTGGATCGTACCGTCATGGGTTCGGACTGGTTGAACCAAGAGTTCGACGTGTCGCCCGGCGACTGGTCCGATCGCATTGCCGCGGCAAAAACGCAAATGATAACCGCCCCGGCCCGTGCGGTGTTCGACTGCCCTCCGCCTGAGGGTGATCAGTTCCCTGTGCAGACCGTGGTAACCCTGAACAAGGTAGTCGATCAGGTCCGTGGCGAAATCCTGATGATCTCCCCTTACGTGGTCCCGCTGGAAGGATTTCACGCTGCGATTAAGGAAGTGGCCCGCCGCGGTGTGACGCTCCGCCTGCTGACTAACTCTCTGGCGGCCGCCGACCACACTATCGCCTTTTCCGGTTACAAAAAGAACCGGGTCGAATTGCTCGAAAACGGCGTCACCATTTATGAGCTTCGTCCGGATGGCGACATGTGGCAGCAGCACAGACTACCTGCCTCGAAGGCCAAACACATCAGCCTGCATGCCAAGATTTACATTTTTGATCAACGCTGGGTGTATGTGGGATCCCTGAATCTGGACCCGCGTGCCGTCCACTGGAACACTGAAATGGGATTGCTTATTGACAGCCGCGATTTGGCATCCCGAATCTACCGTGATTTCAGCGTAGATTTGAGTCCGGTAAACAGCTGGCGGGTCGAATGGCGAACGCCGGTCAGTGACAAAACCGACGGTCGCACCCGGCCTGAACTGGTGTGGATATCCGGCAGCGATGAGACAACCCGTGAGCCATCTAGAGGGATCATGCAAAAAATCAACCTGTGGTTTTTTTCGCTGCTGCCCATAGAACAACAGCTTTGAGATCGCAATATAAGATAATTTTGGTGAAGCAGTAACGAATAAGAATGTTGAACTACCATAAAGTAGAAAAATCATCTTATGAGAGGCAGATCTAATGTCATCCGATAAACCATGGAGAATTTTTGGCCGTATTGCTGTCATCACGACGATGATTCTAATTGTGGCATGCCGAACCATCCCCATAGAAGACAGGGAACCAATGCGCCAGGAAATTAAAGACCGTGCCAGCGAAACAATTGACCAACTCATTACGAAAAAGCCCGAGCTGCAGGAAAAAATTGACACTTCTGCCGGTTACTTTGCAGGTCGTCTGTCGGGAGCAAAAGCACCTATTATCGGTTTTAGTAAAGGCCTCGGGGTTTTGTACGACAAGGAGCAATCAACCCGCACATACATGAATATCAACCGTTTTGATTTCGGCCTGGGTTTGGCCACTGGCACGTATCGTGTGTTGGCTCTGTTCGAGGAGCACGAGGATTTGGAGAAGTTCCGAGGCGGCAAGTGGACAGGCGGGATCGGTGCCGAGTCTGCCGCTGGTGAAAAGGTCGCTGCCGCGGCTGCTAAAGTCGATGAGGGGTTGAAGGTCTTGCTTGTACCTGAGACCGGTGCAGCATTTCTGGCAACCGCACGGATAGTAAAACTTACAGTCAATGAGGACCTGACCGATACCGGGGTTTCAGAAGTCAGTATTCCAAACAGGGGTTTCGATAGAACAGATCGGCAAGAGGAAGATGCGCCGCGTAAATGGGAGCACAAACTGCCTTTTTTTGCCCAAAATGTCATAGACAAGGGATTCGATCTGCCGCTTCCCTATGGAATTGGCTTAACCTTTGCCCGGGTGGAACAGGACCAAGTGCTAGACAATCTCGAAGTGGGAATCAATGGAAACGCCAAGGAACCGTTTCGGTTTGTTTCCTTCGAAAATGCGAAATCTGAAAGCGACAGCTTGCAGGTCAAGCTGGATGCCTGGTTGTTTCCGTTTATGAATGTGTATGCTACGCTGGGCAAGATCGATGGCCAGGCACCGCTTGACGTGCTGCTTGACGGAAATGACATGCTTGACCATCTTGGGATCAATTGCTCGGGTCCTTTTCCCAACCCTCTGTGTGCGGCCCTTCAAGATCAAATCATAACACTGCCGATAGAAGTCGATTTCTCCGGTATCTCTTACGGGGTGGGTACTGTTCTCGCCGGGGGCTACAACAACTGGTTCATCGCTGTACCCATAAACTTTACCTATGCGGACATGGAAGACACTGACACCGAAGGCATTGCCATAACCGTTACCCCCAGGATTGGCAGAAACTTCAATTTGAACAAATGGGGCAACCTTTCCCTGTATGGCGGCGGTAATTACCTGGACACCGAACTGACAGTCACCGGTCAGGTCAGCACTCCCGATGGAAGCCTTGTCATCGATTACACCATGGAACAGAAAAACAAGGACAACTGGAACCTGGTCACCGGAGCAAACTGGGATATCAACAAAAGATGGTCCGTGGCGGCGGAATATAATGGCTATATCGGATCGCGTGAAGCAATCATCATATCCGTCGGAACCAGGTTTTAGATGCTTAATCTACGCTGGGGGCGTATGGCCAGGATTCTCATCCTCATCGGAATCTGCTGCCTGTTCGGGCTAACAACTGCCCCAATAGCCGGGGAGATCGATGACCAGGTAGATAAGCTGCAAACTGATATCGAATCGGGCGGAAGTGCATCCCGAAAGCTTTTCGGAAAAGACGCCCGTCTGGTGCCGGTCCCGATTCCTATTTCCAACCCGACCATCGGAACCGGGCTAGCCGTGGCAGTTATCTATATCCATCCGCAAAAAAGCCAAAATCCGGATGCGCCAACCACGTCAACCGGCGTGTTCGGAATGTACACGAATACTCAGAGTTGGGCAGTGGGTGCGATACACGACGGTTTTTATCGTGATGATCATATTCGATTTCGACTCCCGGCATTTCACGGTGAATTCAACCTGGATTTCTACGGCATCGGAAACGATTCGCCCTTGAAAGACAATCCGGTTGAATACAATGCAGTGACAGATGGTCTGATACCGCGATTGTTATTCCGCCTGCCGTGGAACAACTGGTTTCTTGGCGGTCAGTATGTGTTTCTGAAAATTAACACCAAATTTGACGTCTCTAATTTGCTACCTAATGCCCCTGGAATCGATACGCAGGCCCAAACCGCTGGCCTGGGACTGGTAGGCGTATATGATTCCAGAAACTCCAATTTCTGGCCTACCAAAGGGAGCTGGCTGGATTTGACCGCCACCCAGTACGGTGAATACGTCGGCGGTGATTCTAGCTACTTTAAGCTCGTAACAAAATGGGCCCAGTATTTTCCTCTAACGGACACCGTTACTTTGTTGTATCGTTTGGACGGCCAACTGATCGATGGAGATGCACCATTCTGGGCTTTGTCCCGGATTCGCCTGCGGGGATACAGCGGGGGTCAGTTTTTAGATGACGTCGCGCTAACGGCTCAGGCTGAAGTGCGCTGGAATTTCTACCGGCGCTGGATAGCCCTGGCTTTCGGTGGCGGTGGCCGCATTGCCGACAGTGTCGGCGATCTTGGAAGCGCCCCGACCAATTGGGCCGGAGGCGCGGGCGTGAAGTATATGCTGGTCGAAAAGCAGAAACTCACCGTCGGTATCGATCTGGCATATGCGGAAGGCGGCAACGTTGCGGTATATTTCCAGGTGGGTGACTGGCTGGCCAATTGACAGAAATTACGAAAGAAACAAAACCTGATCAGGAATTTTAGCATGAAGTTAAGTACGCTGACCCAGTTCAGTAAAAACGCTCCGCGATTCAGACAGATTGTTGGTGTCTTTGTAAAGTACGGGCTGGCCAACTGGATTAAGGAAAACGATCCTGAATTTATTAAAGGCCTGCTGAGAAGCTCAAAAGGTGCGAAGATCTCGGATCTGAGTCCGGAAATCCGTCTGCGCATGGCGTTAACGGAATTGGGAACAACGTTTATCAAACTGGGTCAAATCTTAAGCATTCGTACTGATCTTATCGGCCCTTCCATGGCGCAAGAACTCAGCAAGTTGCAGGCGGACATTCCGGCTGACACCGAAGATGTTGTTCGTCATACAGTAGAATCAGAGCTTGAAAAACCACTGGAGAAGCTTTTCGCCGACTTCGACTTGAATGCCTTGGCATCCGCCTCCATCGGGCAAGTCCATCGCGCCAAGCTGCACAGTGGCCACACTGTGGTGGTAAAAGTCCAGCACACCGGGATTGAACCCAAAATAATCAATGACCTCCAAATTTTAAAGACATTGGCCGAGATGGCAGAGCGCTATGATCCGCACCTGCGTCAGTACCAGCCCCGTGCCACAGTGGCGGAATTTAGTCGCAGTTTATTGCACGAGCTCGACTTTCGTCGCGAATTGCGCAGTCTGAATCAATTTCAACAAAACTTCGCCGGTGACGATTGGATTCATATCCCGCAAGCATTCCCGGAACTCTCTTCTCAGCGTGTCCTGACCATGGAAATGCTGGACGGTTTCAGTATCGCTGATACGGAAAGACTTGTCGAGGTTGGTATCGATCGGCAGGATTTTGTACACCGCGGCGCGAACATGTATTTGGAGATGGTATTTCGGGATCGCTTTTATCACGCCGATCCGCACCCTGGAAATATATGGGTGCTTTCCGATGGGAAATTGGGTCTCTTGGACTGCGGTATGACAGGCCGGCTGGATCATGGAATGCGTGAGGAACTGGAAGACATGCTGCTGGCGGCGGTAGATAACGACCCGGATCGGTTGACTGACCACGTCCTGCGCATCGCTTCCGTTCCTCAGGCTGTGGACCGAAATGCGTTGAGCAACGATATTAACGATTTTTTAGCCGAATATATCAATGTATCCATCAATGACATTGAAGTGAGCAATATTTTGAACAGCTTAACGGATGTTCTCCAAAGACATTATATATGGTTGCCAAGTGGAATCGCTTTACTGATTCGGGTGCTGGTGATGCTGGACGGAACCTCGCGTTTGCTGGACCGTAATTTCAATCTGGCGGAGCTGATCCAGCCCTATACAGTAAAATCCATTCAGCGACGATATTCTCCCGAAAAACTGCTTCAGCAGGCAAAAAACACCTACCGGGATTGGGATCGCCTGATGAAAATATTGCCGCGCGAATTGTTTGATATATTGACTCGCATTCGCGAAGGTAGATTCGATGTCTCTATAGAGCACCGTCGTATAGAGAAGGTCGTTAAATGGTTGGTTCACGGGATTTTAAGTGCAGCGCTGTTTATGGGCGGATCTATGATTTTGAGCCGTGAAATCCCGCCGCTCATCGGTGGCATTTCAGCTATCGGCGTCGGCATTTCAATACTCGGACTTATCCTCGGTTATCGACTGGTGCGCGCCATGAAAAATGCAGGTGATCTTTAAACTATCTCAATTGTAGGCCGTACAGGAGGTTGCGAAGGAAATGCATCATTGAAGGATATAGAATCTAAACCAAACGCTGTTGCGAAGCTTTAACTGAAAGCAAGGACTATGATTGGAGTGAATGTATGATATGCTTCAGGTCTAGGTTAAAATTCAGTACCTTTATAGTAGCGGCAATTTTAATATTTGCCGGATGCAGCGGTCTAGAACGCAATCCGGTTCCGGTTGATCGTATGCCGGAAGCCGTGGTGGCAGGTATGCCGAACGTTCGGTCTTGGGGCGGCCGGGTTAGCCCCCATTCTCAGGCCGACATCATCCAGTCGGTACGGGACGAACCTGAAGGTGAATTCCCGCGCACCGCAGATGGTACAATAAATTACAGCGCACTGGCACTGTCAGGGGGTGGGGCCAATGGTGCTTTTGGCGCCGGTTTCCTCTATGGCTGGACAAAGACCGGTCATCGTCCAAAATTCAAACTGGTTACCGGTATCAGTACCGGTGCTCTGATTGCTCCGTTCGCTTTTCTGGGTTCTGATTACGACGACACACTGCGGGAAATGTACACCACCATGTCGACCCGCAACATCTTTCACATTAAGCTCGGTAGCGAAGCGATCGCCGACACATCTCCGCTGATCGAGCAGATTGAAAAATACATAGATGAATCAGTACTGGCGGACGTGGCCGCTGCACATTCCAGGGGGCGCCGCCTTTATATCGGCACCACACATCTGGATGCAGATCGCATGGTGATTTGGAACATGGGAGCCATTGCCGCCAGCCGGCAAACGGATGCGCCTGGATTATTTCGAAAGGTTGTGCTGGCTTCAGCTTCCATTCCAGGTGCGTTTCCACCGGTCCTTATTGAGGTAGAGGTGGACGGCATTCAATACGACGAAATGCATGTTGACGGTGGATTAAAAGCCCAGGTCTTTTTGCATGGCGCTGTTCTCAATATCAAGGATGCAGCTAAAGAACTCTTAGGCGATAAAGACGTTAATCGGATCGGCCGTATCTATGTTATCCGCAATGGACAGGTCGCACCGATACCGGAAGCGATCCCCCGAAAGATGACGGCGATTATCGGTCGGACACTGTCATTAATGACGAAACAGGCGGCGTTAAATGATCTCTATCGCATATTCACCTTTACCCAACGCGATGGATTGAGTTTCAACTTCGCTAGCATCCCGGATGATTTCGAGATGGAAAATGATGAACCTTTTGACCGCGAAGAAATGAAGCGTCTTTTTGAAGTAGGATACGAGATAGCCCAATCTGACGACGCCTGGCGCAAAACACCTCCCGGCTTTTAGTTGTTGCTTACAACCTTGCGAGTAATCGTTTACTTCTATTTTAATTAACACAGCTACTCATCTCATCGAAGTAGTTTGTAATCAGAGAAGACATAATTCGTTCAGATTTAAAGCTCCGCTTGAACAGTTCTATTTTTGATTATATTAGTGGTTTAGTCGGTCCTTTCATTCACCGATTATAGCAAACCCATCGACCTAATATTGAAACCCGACTAAGGGTTCTTATTGAATAATCAATTGATTCTTAACCGGATTTAACGAACCTGTTTATTGGAGGAAATCATGACAGGACTTGATTTATTTGCGCTGATTGTTCTGTTCGTACTGATAGCGGCCGTAGTCGGAATCTGGGTGATCCTGGGAATGATGCCGGGCAAGATTGCCGCCAAACGCAACCATCCCCAGGCAGAGGCCATCAATGTCTGCGGTTGGTGGGGGGTGATCACCATGGGCATATTGCTGCCGCTGGCATTTATCTGGGCTTATACCAATCCTCACGGTCACCAAAACCAAAACAAAAGTGAGGTTGAAATACCTGCAGCTGATAACGGAAAGGAGGTGACGGTTTGATAGTTTTTCTAACCCTATGTTATGTCGCCGTCCTTGGACTACTTATCAAGTTAAAGGTCATAAAGCTGAATCTCTGGTGGAAAATCTCACCGGCCGTCTGGATGCTGATTTTGCTCATCGTTTTATTCATACCCATGCAGTGGGGTGCTCCGTCCGGTACAGTAACCAATTATAACTACGTCGTTGAAATTGTACCCAACGTCAGCGGTGAAGTAATCGAGGTGTCTGTTGAGGCACTGAAGCCGCTTAAAAAAGGTGATGTACTCTTTAAAATCGATCCAACGCCTTTCGAGTACAATCTGGGTCGGCTCAGGGCATCGTTGAAGGAAGCGCAGGTGGCGCGGGATCTGGCTAAAACCCAACTCGATAGAAACATAAAACTGGCCGCTCAGTCGGCTGCTGCCCAGCGTAAAGTCGACGACTGGCGCGCCCAGTATGATAGTTCGCTTGCAACGATTCAAAGGATAAAAGAAGAGATAAAAGATGCCGAGTGGAATCTGGATCAAACAGTTGTTACCGCTTCTGCAGACGGATATTTGATCGGTCTTACCCTGCACCCCGGTCAGAGGGTAACCAATCTGCCGGTACGAACATGGATGGCTTTTGTAAACTCGGAAGCGTCACGGCTGATAGCCGGTATTAAACAAAACATGCTGCGTCATGTCAGGACCGGACAAAAGGCGGAAGTCGTGTTCAAACTCTTTCCGGGCAGAACATTTACGGCCACGGTTGAAACCATTGCTCCGCTGACACCCCAGGGGCAGCTTCAACCATCAGGGATTGTACCAACGGCACCCACACCCAATTTGATGCCGGCAACTTATGGCGTCATATTAAAACTCGATGATAAAGCCTCTTCGCTGCAGCGTCTTCCCGGCGGAGCCATAGGAACCGCAGCTATTTATACCGACAATGTCAAAGCAACTCATATTATCCGTAAGGTGATGATGCGCATGCAAAGCTGGATGAATTACATCATACCCTATTAAGAGGCTGATGATTCGCTTCATTAATGGCGCTATACAGGGTTACTTCAAAGTAATTGTGTATATCATGCTTGACCAAAAATTACCCCACGCAAAGCCGCAAAGCCGCTAAGTTTCTATGTTCTTTCTTTGCGTCTCTGCGTCTTTGCGTGAGAATTTATATATTACGACTTAATGCAACGATTTCAAAGTCATGTCGGAAAGAATTATCCGTGTGGCGCTATAATTATGACTTTACAAGGATAAGCACATTGTGGTATATCGCCAAATTATCTGAGATGCCGGATTGGAAAACGATTATTTACTATCCATCCTCACATTGATATTTGCTCAGTCTTTGCTGTCCGTTTTATCATTGCAGGTCTTGAGCTACAGCCGATACCATTAGGCCATTCGGCATTTCCACTTAATCCGCTCCAAGAAGCGAATTCATATCATTTCTCGAAGGTGTTTTTCTACTTTATTTAAGGAATCCCCCCCCTCAATGAAAAAGAAAGATATTCTTCATAAATATCCTCCTTTAATGGATAACGTGCTTCTTATTCTGCACGAATTTCAAAACAGCAATCCGCGCAATTATTTGCCGCAAAAAGATCTGGCAATGATTGCCAGGTACTTGAATGTGTCTTACAGCTCGATTTACGGGGTGGCAAGCTATTACACCATGTTTAGCTTAAAGCCCAGAGGAAAGCACATTATCCGAATATGCAACTCGCCGGTATGCCACATGGCCGGATCGAGGGATATTCTCAGCATACTTCGCAAAACCCTTAAGATTGATGTTGGTGAAACGACCGCCGGGGGACTGTTTACACTGGAATCCACAGAGTGTCTGGGTCAATGCGACAAGGCACCGGGCATATCGATCGATGAAGCGTTTTATGGGAATCTAACTTCAAAAAAGATAAAGCAGATTCTCAAAGAATATCGAAAGTAGGGTAACGAAACCGTGATACGACAACACAGAATTGCTTTAAAAAATGTGGGGCAGATCAATCCCGCGAAAATCGGCGACTATATCGCCGCGGGCGGTTATGAAGCTTTAAAACAAGCCTTGCAAATGCCCGCCGAAAAGATCATTTCTCAATTGATCCAATCCGGCTTGAGAGGTAGAGGCGGGGCAGGATTTTCCACCGGATTGAAAAAAAAGTTCACCTCTGAAGCAACCTGTATCCTGCTTGAATGCATGCGCTACATCGTTTGCAACGCCGATGAAGGTGAACCCGGAACTTTTAAAGATCGTATCATTATGGAGGCAGATCCGCATCTGTTGATCGAGGGAATGATCATCGCGGCCTATGCCGTCGGCGCTGAAAAAGGCTATATCTACATTCGCGGCGAATACCACGAGTCGATCGACATGATCCGCAATGCACTTGAGCAGACCCAAGAGCACGGCTTGCTGGGAGAGAATATTTTGGATTCCGGTTATACGCTGGACATTGAAGTCAAGCTCGGGGGCGGGTCGTATCTGTGCGGCGAAGAATTTACCCTGCTGGAATCCATTGAAGGCAAAAGAGGCTATCCACGGATCAAACCGCCCTATCCGGCCGAAAAGGGCCTATTCGATATGCCCACCCTAATCAACAATGTCGAGACGCTGTCCCATATTCCGGCCATCATCTTAAATGGCGCCAACTGGTACAAAAGCATCGGAACCGACCAGTCTCCGGGAACCAAAATTTTTACCGTCAGCGGTGATGTGGTCAACCCGGGATATTTTGAAGTCGAAATGGGCGTAACGCTTAAGGAGCTCATTTATAGTCTGGCCGGCGGCATGAAAGAAGGGAAAAAGTTTAAAACGGCGCTTCTGGGGGGTGCCGCCGGCACCTTCGTGCCGGAGTCATTCTTGGATGTTAAAATGGCCTTTGAAACCTTGCAGGAAAAAGATGCGGTTTTGGGTTCCGGCGCGGTTATCGTGATGGCCGAAGATAAATCGATACTTGAAATGCTGCAATCGATTTTACGTTTTTTCGAGCACGAATCTTGCGGCAAGTGTGTCCCCTGCCGCGTGGGAACCCGGCAGCTGCTTATTCTGCTGGAAAAGATCATCACCAACGGGCAGGCCAAATCTTCCAACATTGATGCGTTGCTTCAGCAGTTCGAATTAATGGCCAAAACATCGTTGTGCCCCCTTGGACAATCTCCTGTTTTGCCAATTAAAAGTGCCGTGCGTCACTTTCGTGAGGAATTCCAGCATTTACCGACTGCATAAGCGGATACGAAAAGTTGAGGCTGCGCTAGCAACGCAGTTGGGTTTCGCCCCTTAAGGTCATGGTTAAGTATATGTCTGATATTCGTAGGTTGGGTTGAGGTACGAAACCCAACATAATTGATGGGGCTCTACCCAACCTACCAAAACCTCGGATTTCGTTAGACACAAATCAGGCAACACGCAACGATGAGCGATATTGTGACCATTAAAATTGACGGAAAAATAATAAACGCCCGCAACGGGGAAAACCTGCTGGAAGTGGCCAGGCAAAATAACATTCTAATTCCCAGCCTCTGTTATCACCGCAAATTGACACCAACCGGTGCTTGCCGTTTATGTATCACCAAGATAAAAGGTATGAACGGACTTGTTGCCGCTTGCACGGTGACGGTTTCGGACGGGATGGAGGTAACGGCATTTGATTCGGAATTGGAGGAAACCCGCCGCTATTTGTTGGACTATCTGTTATCCGAACATAACGAAGCTTCGGATAAAAGTTATGAGGATGAATTCAAGGCGCTGGTTGCCAGGTACGGACTGGAAGCTCCGGCCAAAAGAGAATTTCCCTCCATCTGGAAATCACTCGGATACCCGGTTGATGACAGCTCGCCGGTGCTCACCTATGATGCTTCCAAATGCATCAAATGCTTTAGATGCATCAAAGCCTGCGACGAGGTGCAGGGCAAAAATGTCTTGTCTTTTGCCAAACGCGGAATCACTTCCTATATTATTGGCGGCTTTGGCGTCTGGGGCGAATCGGAATGTGACGGCTGCGGTGAATGCATTCAGCTTTGCCCAACAGGCGCGATTGTTGAAAAACCCAACAGAGATGTTCTCAAAACAGCCAGAGCGGATCGACGCGTCGTTTCCGTCTGTCCTTATTGCGGTGTGGGCTGCCAGATCGAGCTAATGGTCAAAGATAATCAGATTGTTCGTGCCGATGGTGTCGAGGGCGTGAAACCCAACGACGGCAGGCTTTGCGTCAAGGGACGTTTCGGTTATGCGTATGTCGGTAACCCGGACCGCTTGACCCAGCCTTTGATTAAACGCAACGGTCAATTCGTTTCAGCCGGCTGGGAGGAAACCCTGGATCTTGTTGCTGCTAAATTCAATGGAATCAAGGAAAAAAACGGCAATGACGCCCTGGCAGGCTATGCATCGGCCAAATGTACCAACGAAGACAATTACATTTTTCAAAAGTTTATCCGTACCGCCTTTGGAACCAACAATCTGGATTACTGCACCCGGCTGTGTCATGCCTCAACTGTCACTGCAATGCTGCGTTCTTTGGGCGATGGCGCCGGATCCAACTCGATCGAGGATTATGAGACGGCGGATTGCATACTGGTCATCGGCAATAATATGATCGAGACTCATCCGGTTACCGCCACCTTCGTCAAACGCGGCATCGCCAACGGCGCCAAACTGATCATCATCGATCCCAAATGGACACCTCTGGTAAAATCTGCAGATGTATGGCTGCAACCGCGGCTGGGCACGGACGTGGCACTTCTCAACGGACTCATTCGCATCATTATCAGTGAAAATCTGATCGATGAAGACTTTATCATCAATCGCATTGAAGGAGGTATGCAAGCTTTCGAAGACCTTAAAAAGGTGGCATCAAATTACCCGCTTGAAAAAGTAACCGAAATCACCGGGGTTGCCCAGGACAAGCTCCTGGTTGCTGCCCGATTTTATGCCAGAGCCAATCGGGCGCTGATTGCAACCGGCATGGGAATCAGCCAGCAGGTCACCGGAACCCACACCGTATTTTCCCTCATAAATATGTGTTTGATTGCCGGCAAGATCGGCAAAATAGGATCCGGCTTGAATCCGCCACGAGGACAAAACAACGTCCAGGGCGCATCGGATGTCGGATGTTCGCCCCGTATTTACCCCGGATATATTCCGGTCACCGATGATGAAAATCGCAAAAAGGTCGCCTCGGTCTGGAATTTTCCGTTTGAAGCCCTTTCCGGCAAGATCGGGCTGACCACGGTCGAGATCATGCAAGCGGTCCACGATGGGAAAATCAAAGGCATGTATATCATGGGCGAAAATCCGATGCTCACCGATCCCAACCAGAAACATACCCAGAAAGCCCTGGAGAGGATCGAATTTTTAGTGGTGCAGGATATTTTTCCGACCGAAACCACTGACTACGCCGATGTCATCCTGCCGGGAGTTTCTTTCGCAGAAAAAAACGGCACCTTCGTGAACAGTGACCGACGGGTGAGCCGGGTGAGAAAGGCCGTTGATCCTCCCGGAAGCGCCCGGCAAGATTGGGAGGTGCTGTGGGAAGTCACCAAACGGATGGGCTATCCCATGCAGCCTTACAGGGATGAATCGCAAATTTTTGATGAGATTGCCGCGACGGCACCGATGATGGCTGGTATCTCTTATGACAGGATCGAACGTGAGGGGCTTCAGTGGCCGTGCCCGACAAAGGATAATCCGGGAACCAGCACCCTGTTTCTGAATAAATTCAATACGCCGAGCGGTAAAGCTGTTTTACACCCGGTCGAATACGTTCCGCAAACCGAAAAAACGGATGCTGCCTATCCGTTCCTGCTGAATTCGGGCAGAATCCTCTATCAATACCATACCTGCAGTATGTCCAGGCGGAGTAAAGTACTGACGGATTTTGCCAATTATTCCTATGTACTGATGCACCCGGATAACGCCGCGAAATTGGGTCTAAAAGAAGGTGCACGCGTAAAGGTCTTCTCCCGGCAAGGAGAGATTGACACAATACTGCGAATCAGCGATGAAGTTTTACCCGGAGAACTCTTTATGCCGTTTCACTACGGTGAATCACCGGTGAATAGACTCACCCGCGACGAGCTGGACCCTCATTCCAAGATCGCACCTTTTAAGCTGACGGCCTGTAAAGTATTGAATATTGAAGACTGACCATTGAATATTTAAGGTATTCTGTCTTTTCAATAATTACGATTTGCTCTCTGCTCTATGCTCTCTGCTCTATGCTCTTTGCTCTATGCGACATAAACGAACAACCGGTAACCAGAGACCAACTTTCCAACATTTCAATCGCACGACCTTGAGGCTCTCGACAGGTTGGGGCGCAGACCCTAACCGGGCTGTATCGGAAATTCTCTGCATAGCTGTCCAACTTCTTCTTTAATTTTCACTTGCAATTCCCGGTTATCCGGATCTTTTAAAATCGATGCCAGCCAGGCACCTATTTTTTCCATTTCATTTTTATTCATACCCCGGGTGGTAACCGAAGGGGTGCCGATCCTTATCCCTGACGGATTAAAAGGTGTACTCGGGTCGAATGGGACCGTGTTGCAGTTTGTAACGATGCCTGCCTTCTCTAACACTATTGCCGCGGGTCTCCCCAGGCCGATACCAAAAGGCAGCAGGTCGATTAAGATCATATGATTATCCGTCCCGCCGGTAACGAGCTTGATTCCTTTGTTGATTAACTCTTCAGCCAGAGTTTTTGCGTTTTCAGTCACTTTTTTTGCGTAAATTCTGAATTCTTCGGACAACGCTTCCTTAAAGGCAACGGCCTTTGCAGCGGTGACATGGTCATGTGGGCCGCCCTGGGTGCCCGGAAAAACTGCCCGGTCTATTTGCCGCGCATATTTTTTCTTGCATAGAATTATCGCACCGCGTGGGCCGCGAAGTGTTTTGTGGGTTGTTGTCATGGCAACATCGCAAAACGGAAACGGACTTGGATGGGCGCCGCCGGCAATTAAACCGGAGATATGACTGATGTCCGCAAAATGGATTGCGCCGACCTCTTCCGCGATTTTTTGAAAAGCCTTAAAATCGATTATACGTGGATACGCCGTTAGACCGGATACGATTAATTTCGGTCTGCGCTCGAGAGCCAGACTTCGTACCGCGTCCATATCGATCTTTTCCGTCTCTTTGTTTACGCAATAGTTGGCGGCATTATAAATTTTTCCTGAAAAATTAATAGGATGGCCGTGAGTAAGATGGCCGCCACAGGAAAGGTCAAAACCCATAAAAGTATCACCCGGCTCTAAAAAAGCCAAATAGACCGCCGCGTTGGCAGGGCTTCCAGAGTATGGCTGGACATTGGCGTGTTCAGCACCAAACAGCTTTTTGGCCCGATCGATGGCAATATTCTCAATGGCATCAACGTTGTCATTTCCCTGGTAATATCGCTTCTGCGGATATCCTTCACTGTATTTATTGGTGAATGCAGTTCCGGTTGCCTGCAAGACCGATTGGCTTACATAGTTCTCATTGGCAATGAGATTTATGGTCTCCTGCTGTCGCAGATTCTCTTTCTCAATTAAAGAATAGATATCCGGATCAGTTTTTTCCAATTCCATTTACTTCTCCATACTTATTAGGAGTTGGAAGTAAAACTAACAAAAGTTTTTCAAATATTCAAAAATTATTTGGGAAACAACCCGTGTAGATTTGACACCAGAGTTCTAGCCCGGCAAACACCAAGCGTTTAATTGAAGATTTTCTTTCTTACCCAGGCTGTTGATTGGGTCGCATCGCCTTTCTTGATTATCTCTCTAAGTTCGTCCATCGCATCCGGTGTCAGCAGTTTATCGATGCATTTTAGAAACTCTATGCTTTCCCGCAGGGAAGCCTGCGCATCTTCTCTGTAGGGGTACTGGTCCATGGAGTACCAGCCCGCATATCCGGTTTCCTTAAGCCAGAAGAGCAGTTCCAGGTATTCTACGAAGTGGACCGAGCCCACAATCATGTCGTCATCCCAGAATCCGTAGTTGTCATTAAAATGAACGTGAAACAGTTTGTCGCCGTACATTTTTAGTATGACGACGGCTTCGGCCACATTTTCATAGGCCACCCAGGAATGGCCGACATCGATCGTCAGACCGACATTGGGAAGATCTATTTCTTTGGCTATCAGCAACGTATCCGCGCAACGTGCCAAAAATGAGTGCGTTCGGGGCTCTTTTATTTTATATTCAAGCGCAAATCTAATATCCGGATATTGACGACATACCGTCTGCAGGCCTTCGGCCATCCATTGTCTTTGTTCGGCATAGTAGGACTGAAGAGGATAGTCGTAACCGTCCTGACCGGGCCAGATGTTGATCAAATTGCAACTCATTTTACGTGCAATCTCAGCGGCTTTGCCCGTTTCTTCCACGGCTTGATTCCGGATTGCAGGATCCTTGGAAGAAAAGGCGCCTTTACCCCAGCGCTTTTGAGAAAAATGGTCGGGTATGATCGAAACACATGCCAGATTATATTTCTGCAAGAGTTCATTGACATGATCCGCATTATCTTCGGTGACATCCCAGGTCCCGACGAGTTCAATGCCTTCCACCGCCTCTATTTCAGCCGCCTGTTTAACCATTTCCTCCTTAGAAGGCTGCCTTTTATAACCTGACGAAAGAAAACGATCACAGGTATTTCCCAGATTGCTTAAAATTATGGCAAATTTCATAATCGGAGATTCTCCTTAATGTCTTTTTTTCCTGCCGGAGGCTGATGATTTGATCTGATTTTGGATACCCGCCCCGTCTTTACCGGAATCAAAAAATCAGATCAACAAAATCAATCTCTACGCTTACAGCGGCTTTGCGGGAGAAATCATGATTTATTTTAGAACATGCTCCCGGGTATAGATATGGGTGCGGATCACCGTAAACGTATCAGCATCGGCCACTGCAGTGTCAGCCTCGTGAGAATCAAAATCCGCTTTCATTTCTTCAATCGAATCCCACCACAGTTCGGCAGTCCCATCAAACGGCAATTCACCTTCGATCTCCTGATAATCATCAATAGCGACATTGATGCGATAGCCTTTGAGATTCTTAAACTTCAACGTCAACGGTGCATGGCCTTCGACCCAGCGTTTTTCAAATTCAGCTCTACTCAATCCAGACTTGGCCTTCAGTAAAGCAATTAGTTTTACAGGTTGAGACATAAGCTTCCTCCCTTGTTAGACGGATCTGTAAACCAAAAGAAGGCTAATTCATTGAGAGGTCTTTATTTTTTATTAATTTCGGAGTAATGGAGTACTGGAGTGATGGATAAAAAGTGGATGGCTTCTTTTCAATACTCCAATACTCTATAACTCCAGTACTCCAAAATCGTGACTCTCAGAAAAATCAGACATCCCTAATATTACCTTATTATTGGTTATAGCTCCGTTGTTATATAACAAAATTCGTTTAACGTTAATTGCTGTGGTAAAAGTAAGCGCCTGGCAAAGCTATTCAGTGATCAGCCTTTTAGAGCGCCGAGTGTCAGCCCCCGAACAAGATAACGTTGCAGCAATATCGAGAGCACAATTCCGGGAATAATGGCGACTACCCCGATGGCGGCAATCTCGCCCCACAGGATTTCATGTCCTCCCACCAGACTCGGGACAATGATGGTCAACGTGCGCACGGACCGGCGGGTTAGCAAAAGTGCAAACATGAACTCATTCCAGGCGAAAATAAAAGAAAATAGCGTTACGACCATAATTCCGGGTGCGATCAGTGGTAAAGCGATCCGTACAAAGGATCCCCAATATGTGCAGCCATCAATAAGAGCAGCCTCTTCGACACCTCGCGGGAGCTCCTCAAAAAAACCCTTCAGCAGCCAGATTACAAAAGGAAGGTTGAAGATCGTATTGGCGATAATCAGCGCCATGTGCGTGTCCAGCAGCCTGAGTTGTTTGAAGATGAGAAAAAGCGGCAAGGCGGATGCTACCGGCGGGAACATACGGGTGGAAAGTATCCAGAAGGAAAGATTTTCTCCCCCGATTCGAAATCGCGCCAGACTATAGGCCGCCGGTGCTCCGATGATGAGCGATACCAGAGCGGTCGCCGCGGCGATAATCAGACTGTCGCGCAAGCCCTGCAGGCCGCCGCGCCCGTCCGGCGGAAAGGCCATCGCGTTAAAATAATTTCGCAAACTGAAATCATCCGGGATGAAAACCGGCGGATATGAAAAGTATTCCGATTCCGTCTTAAATGATGTCAAAAACATCCAGGCGACCGGAAACATAAACATCATCAACGCAATGGCCAGCACGCCGATGGTAACAAATTTTTGGAAACGCGACAGGCGTTGCATCTCAGCCCCCTTGGCGTTGTTGCTTGAGCAATCTCAAAAAGATCTGGGCAATCACAATTATCACCACCAACTGCACAAAGGCCATTGCGGCTGTATAACCCAGACTGAAGAACTTGAAGCCCTGCAGGTAGGTATAGAAACTGACAGTTTCAGTGACATTGCCGGGACCACCACCGGTGACCAAGTAGATGATATCAAACAATTTAAAACAATCCATGGCGCGTATCAGAATACCAATGACAACAAAAGGCAGCAAAAGGGGGACGGTGATATACCAGAACGAATTCCAGGGTGTGGCGCCGTCTACCCTGGCGGCTTCGTACAGCCCGGGAGAAATGGATTGCAGGCCCGCCAATACAATCAGCATCAAAAAAGGCGTCCATTGCCATATATCGGTGAGCATTACAGCTGTGAGCGCGACTTTTGGATCGGCAATCCAGGCAAAGCCGCGCCATTTGCCAAAGGTTAACAGTTCAAATAAATAATTGATCGGGCCAAATTGATCGTGGTAGATCATGCGGAACTGAAACCCGGCCACGACCGGAGCAATCATGACCGGGATCAACAGTACAGACACCAACGGTGTGCGCCAAGAATGCAAACGATTAAGAAGCAGCGCCAGCACGGTTCCAAGACTCAGCTGAACCGCGACTCCAAGAACCAATAATATAGTCGTGACGCGCATCGAGGACCAAAACCGCGTATCCTTGAACAGGATCTCGCTAAAGTTCTGAAGTCCCACAAACTCAGACTCGGCACTGATCGTCAGCTCCCAGGACGAGAATGCCAGGCGAAGCTCATAGAGCAACGGAAACACGGTAATGCCCAGCAGCGTTACCATGGCGGGGACTAGAAATAGGATCGGTATTCCACGCTTTCGCATCTTGGCCGCAACCGACAATCTGAAAATAAATGTTGTCTGCGTTAAAGCACCACTTTATGCCCCACTACTATTTGACCAGACCCAAAGCCCGGTAAGCATCCAAGGCTTTGCGCCATAGCTCAATTTGTTTTTTGCGGTTCAATTTCTTGGTGATGGATTCCCACTCCCTGGCCACGGCATCTAAGGCTTGCTGGGGTGTTTCCTGCCCAGCAAGCGCTTTGTTGACGTGCAGATCCAAAGAATCCGCATACTGGGCAGCGCCGGGGATAAAAATTTCCGGATAGCCGTCTGCCATGGCAGCCTCCACCCCTTTCAGATATTCTTGAGCTTCAGCTTCACTGGCAAACATGGCATAGGCCTGGGGATTGGTAAAATGAATCTTACGGTAAGGATCCAAGCCAGTGAGTGCCGTAGACACGTTTTCCAAACTGCGGTTATAACTGACGTGTTTGCTTACCCAATAGGCGGCTTCTTTATTTCTTGAATCGGCAGCCACTGCCACGACCCTTCCGACCGGCATCAGAGAGCGATGGATCACTTCACCGCCTATCTTCCAACCCGGCACACGACCCACTCCGATTTTACCCGCAATCTCCGACTGGTTTGGATCGGCACCTTTTTTGGGCACGTCGGTCCACTGCACCACCATGGCAACGGTACCCTTCAGAAAGGCATCTCTGAGTTCGTCGTAGCCGTAAGCGCGAACATCGGGCGGGGCATTGTCGAGACTGTCTACAAAGTTTTGCAAAGCCTTTACGGCATTGGGTGTATTGACCAGCGGTTTCATGTTTTCGTCAAAGTATGGTTCACCAAAAGCTGCCCAGCGATCGACAAACCAGGCAAAACTGAATCCGCGCTTGGCAAATTCAGCAGTACCGTAGAAATTTCGGGCAAGCACCTCGCCGGCCAGTTTTTCACCCTTCTTACGCGTGAAAAACTCCCCGATTTGCAACCAGTCATCCCAGGTCTCCGGCGGGTTCAGATCCTTGCCGTATTTGGCCTTAAAGGCGGCCTTTTCTTGCGGATGGTTAAACAGATCCTTGCGGTACATGAGCATGTGGACATCACCGTCTATCGGCAGCGCATACACCTTGCCGCCGAACTTGCAGTACAGCTCCCAAAAAGGGGCCAGCACATCGGATGGGTTGGGATCCCAGACTTCCTCCGGACTTTTATTCATATACTTATCCAAAGGCTCCAAATAACCGTTTCCGGCGAAATCTCCAATGTAGGCGGGATAGAAAGTGACGACATCAAAGGCACCGGTGCCGGCAATAAATTCGGTCTTCTCCTTTTCATAAACACCTTCAAAAGGTACTTCAATAATCTGAATTTTAATCCCTGCCTTTTGAAATTCGCTCTTCCAGAATTCATAAGGCTTCAGGTTGTGTCCCGCATCTCCAACCAGGTTGATGGTGACATTGGAAAATTTAGATGGATATCCCCACTTAACCACATCCAGAGGCGGAGGCGCCTCGGCGGCCGAGACTGGGGCGGAGAGAATCAATCCGACGGCGACGAAAAAAACAAGGGTAAGATAATACGAACAGATTCGTTTCATTTTTTTCCTCCTTTCTGTAATGATAAACGCCGATTTATGCCCGATTACTACCTCCTTTAGATTTAATAATTTTCAATACCTTGCAATAATTCCGGCGGCAAATCTTTGGCTGCGGGAAAACTGGTTTGGGTCCCCGATGCCTGTACACTAATGGCTGCAATGGCACTGGCGCGCTTGATGGCATCTGTAAGCGGTTTTTCGGCTGCCAGAAAAAAGGCCAGACTGCCGACGAACGCATCCCCTGCTCCGGTAGTGTCTAAAGCCTTAACTGCCTCAACCGGCACGTGCTCGGTTGAATCTTTGGTAACCAGTAAACTGCCGCGCTCGCCCAGGGTAAGGATTACGGTCGCAGCGCCCCGCTCAACAAGCACCCGCGCAGCGTTTTGAGTATCTTCCTGCGTTTTTATCGAAATCTCGGTGAGAAGTTCGGTTTCACTTTCGTTGGGGCAGAAAATGTCGCTTAATTGATACAGTTCCTCAGGAAGCTCCGGCCTGGCCGGCGCAGGATTGAATATGGTTTTGACGCCTTCTTGCCGGGCGAGGCGAAGCGCCGCCAGATTGATTTCAAGAGGTATCTCCAGCTGGCAGACCATAATCTGGGCAGCGGCGATAGCCGGGCGGGCAGCCTCGATGTCGTCAACGGTCAAAAGATCGTTTGCGCCGGTAACGATGATGATCGAATTATGACCTTGCGGATCAACGGCAATCGGCGCTACGCCGGAAAATGCCTGATCGGTGAAATGAACGTGTTCCGTGTTGACGCCCCAGGATTCAAAATTTTTTAAAGTATTTTCCCCAAAAACGTCCTGCCCAAGTTTGGTTACCATGGTCACGTCGCCGCCCAGTTTGGCGGCCATAACCGCCTGGTTGGCTCCTTTGCCGCCAAATCCCATGTGAAAACGGCTTCCGTGCAGCGTCTCGCCCAAACTTGGAAGCCTGGGTACATAACTGATCAGATCCAGATTGCATGCCCCGACGACGCAAACTTTTGGTCTATCCATGGCTAATTCTCCTCAATGATTTAAGAGACAAAAGACCGCCAACCTTAAATTCGATTTCGCGCATTTTTTCTGCCGCACCAAAAAATAGCTGGCATGAATAAGAGAAAATGTCAACCTCACCTGTGTGGTCCCAGCGATTCTCGGTGAAGGGCTCCTTTGGGTAAAATAGCCTGATAATCGGTTTTTAGCGAAATTGGGCGGTCTTGCCATTGAGAGAATCGCTGATATTAATGGCTTAAACAATAAATAGGCAACCGAAAATAATCAACCCCGCAGATTTAAGCACTACCACACCGTTTAAGATGATTGAATTTTTAAAATCAGATAGACAATCGCAAATACCGATTGATTTAAGGGGCTCGGGACTGTGGCGGACAGATGATAAACGCTAAAAGCTCTTCCCAAGATTTAAAAAGCAATATTCTGATGGTACAGCGCAACTGGTTCCAAAACTCTTTGCGTGCACTGAATTTGGCTCGGCATTTTTGATAATGTAGATCAGTTAACTCAAAGATCTGATGGACAAAAAAAGCTAACAGATTGAGAAGGAAAAAAATCATGGACAAATTGTGTTGGCCATGGCCAAAGTTGTGTTCAATATGATAGCCTTGGTTTTTAAGCGTATTAAAGCCTTCGTTTTCAATTTTCCAGCGTGCTCGGCCGCCTTTGACCAGCTGGGTCACATTATTTTCGTCGATGACAATATCGGTCACCCAGCTGTTACGGTAAGTGATTTTTCCTTTATCGATAAGCTGGTAGTGAAAAAAATTGACCTGATCGGCATCCTTGGTGCCATTTAGGGGAATTTCATTGATCCATTCATAAAGGTGTTGTCGACCTTTGAAATCCGTGAATTGTAAATGAGATGCTCCGTCCAGTTGCTTGAGCTCTGTAAACCATTCAAACAAAATTTTATGGCTGCTGGGCTTTACCACCAGGATAAAGGACATGTCAGCAGCTTTTAATTCATCGATAAAGGGTGGATTGGAGAAAAGATCATCACCGCCGAAAATGATTTTCAGCTTGGGATGTGTTTTTCTGATTTTGTTGATAAGTCGTTTGCCGGCATTGATTTCACAATCCTGTTTTTCAGTTCCATCGGTATTTTCAATCGCTTCCGGTGCTAGGGGAATCACCTGCTTGTTATCCGGATGAACGATCACCGCTTGTAGTATCTGATGATGGTAGCGAGTGACGCCTTTTGAGGTTTTCGTCAGGCAGCTGGGACAACTAATTTTTTCAGAAGAAAAATACTGCGAACCATCCACGGGCATCAGATACATGCCATTGATAAACTGATAAGCTTGCAGGTGCTTGCTTCTTTGAAGATGATAAAAAAAATCAGCAAACACTTTATCCAACGGTTGCATAGGACATTGATCCAAGATGTCTCTTAATTGGGTGTCTTTTGGAATCGATTCGACATGAAACATGGTCTTTAAGTTGTTGCGATTGATACTTTCCTGCATCCGTCGCTGGAATTCAAGCACGGAGGGGTCCTGGAAAAACATCATGGCAAAAGCACTCATGGCGCAATCATGCAAAGGATAACTCACTTTGCTTTGTTGGCGACCATCTTCAATTTCACACAGCCGCTCAGATAAAATTTTTCTTAGGGCTGCAAAGCCCAAGTGCTTTTTGATGTGCAAACTAGCTAACCCCTATATAATGTAGATCTCTATTTATTATCTACAACATATAGAGGTAAAAATCTAGCGCTTTTATTTGCAGTTATTTCAGAATGTTATACCATGTACTGGTGATTGGCATCAGTGATCGACAGCAATGACCGAGGCCGTATTCTTTACGAAAAATAATTTAAATAATCTTCCTAAACGGCCGATTTGCTTGTTTGCTTTTTTCACCGGAGATTGCTGGT
>Ga0126331_1000077_pt1 | contig 42531 bp, 37 predicted proteins | sample InaspJWI98metaG_FD_96379 | JGI IMG/M metagenome (GOLD analysis project Ga0126331, IMG submission 96379) | Marine gutless worms symbiont microbial communities from Oahu, Hawaii - Inanidrilus sp. 2 OAHU.JWI-98 metaG | ecosystem: Host-associated > Annelida > Digestive system > Unclassified | place... | reverse complement strand
TGTGTACCAACACATGAAACGGCTCTTCATTATCCCAAGCCGCAAAGAGCAGCCAAAGAAGATATTAAACCATCACGCCGTGTGGATGGCTATCTAATCGCTACATGCTGTACCGACATCCAAACCGATTAACCGTTACCTTCGCAAAACTAGTTTTCGATACTCTGATAGCAACACGCTTTATATAAAGATAGGTCCTTATCCATTTCAATCGGTGCGGCGTCAATAGCCATAGTGTCACCATGCGTCCCGGTGCAACGGACATTTCAATTTAAAAAAATATAGCGTTTGCGTCAAGCCATCAACGTCGTGATGGTCCGGAAAATGTCGTAAAACCACCGGTATCGGAACGTTATTATGACAAACGCTATAAGGTTTGATTACGCTGACTTTGAGGCCGGTCTGGATGGGAAAGACGAGGTAATGATGATGTTCATACAATCCGGGCCGCCTTAACCATATTTGCCAGTTTGGCTTTAACTTGCCGGCGGCCGAGCATACCCAAGCCACAGTCCGGTGCAGCCATCAGGCGCTCTTTGTCGATGTGGTCCATGGCATTGCGCAGTTGTGAAGCGATTTCGTCGACAGATTCGATGCGGGATCTTGCGATACCGATCACTCCTAAAATAACGGTGCGGTGTTTAAACAACTCAAGCAATGACAGGTCGTTGGGTTGGTGGGCGTCTTCAAGCGAAATCACGTCTATGGCCGCCTCGTCCAGGGCGGGTGCAAGACGAAAGTAGCTTTCGGCAGGGGCTTTCTGGTAATGGTCACTATCGAGCCGGTCCGGATAGCCACAACAAATGTGAATTGTCCGATTCACTTTAGCCGGTATGCCGTAAAAGCAGCGATCAATATTTTCGATGCCATAGGCCAGAGCCTTATCCGGTTCCCGCGCAAATATCGGTTCATCGATCTGGATCCAGAGGCAGCCGGCCTGTGCTAAATTGCGAACTTCACTATTTAGGGCTGTGGCTAAATCGACGGCAAGCTGGCGCTCATCTTCGTAAAAAGAATTGTAGGTTGAATCCATGATTGTCAAAGGCCCTGGCAGTGTCATTTTTACCGGCTGTTCGACGGCAGCTTGAGCCACCTGCCAATCGCGGACAAGAAACGCGTCTCTGGCTTTGACAGGCCCCGTGATGGTGGGCACCGCAGCCATCCATTGTCCGTCTCGCATGACCTTGCGGGACAGGCGCGTGAAATCGATTCCATCCATATTCCGGCAGTGGTAATGGATGTAATTTTCCCGGCGAACCTCTCCGTCAGTGGGCACGTCGATGCCAAGCCGCACCTGTTCCAAGACCACTTCGCGGGTAGCCCGGTCCAGCAATTCCATGGTTTCCGGATCCTGACAAGTGTTGCAATTATCGAGGGCTCTGGTGGGATCTTTTGCGACGGTGCTATCTTCCTGGAACCAATCCGGTATGGGGACATACTCCGGTTTCGGATAAGCTCCTATAGTGGTGGTCTGTATGGGCATGGCAACAGCTCAGATTAATTCAATGTAGAGAGTGATTATTTTATGAAGCTTTAATACCATTTCCATTTCGAGTTTTAAAGCATAAAGACCTATCCCGGCCAAGCCGGAACCAAACAGTAAGTGACTAAGGGTTCATGAAGAAATAAATTCACAATTTTAGGGGTTGAGGCGCCCGTCGGGCAAGGCGCGAAAACGGAGGTATATCGAGATATTCCGAGTTTTCGCAACGCAGCCAGACGGGATGCATCGGCGCATAAAATGTGAATTTATTTTTGGGTGAGCCCTAAGCTTGAAGGTGCCTATAGTGAGCTGAAATCAGCGACCACCAGCAGAGCTGGGGGTATGAGGAAGTCCCCTCGAAGGGGCCCGGGCCATGCTCTGCTGGTGGCCGCTGATATACCATCTTGGATATCTCAACCGAAATTAGCGCCCGGGCCTGACCAGGAGGATTAGTCCAGCCGAAGCCATATACATAAGTCCAAGATAAGAGAAGACGATGGTGTAGTTGGCCCGGGTGAGATCCAGAATATAGCCGCTCAACCACGGACCGAGCGGTCCGGCCAAAAATCCGTAGGCGGTGAATATCAGCCCGAAGATAGCCCCGAAATGCACCATACCGAAGCAATCGCCGACCAGCGGCGCGGTGACCGCAAACAAGGTCCCGAAGGCAAAGCCGATAACCGCCGCCAGGGCGGTCCATAGCCAGATGCCTCCCAAATGGGGCATGATCAGATAGGCGGCGGCGGCACCTGTAAAACTCAATGCCATGGTTCGGCCGCGCCCCAAACGGTCTGAAAAAAATCCGCTAACCAACCGGCCGCTGCCGTTTGTCAGATTAAAGCCGGTGAGCAAAATGACAGCCTAGTTGAGGCTCAGCCCACGGGACATTCCGAATCCGGTGGCCAGTACCAGCATGCTGGCACCGGCGGCGCCGGCCAATACCCAGGTAAGCCATATACACCAGAACTCGCACGTTTTTAAGGCGTCAACCACCGAGCAGCTGGTCGGCTCAACTGCCGATTCGGCTGCCGGTGCTGCCAGGTGCCCCATCGGGAACCGGATCAGGGTGGAAGCAGCCAGGCCGACTGTGAGCGCAAGACAGCCAAGCACCAAGTTGCTCGCTTCATAGCCCCAGCTTGATAAAAGCGCAGTGAATACCGGGGACATGACTGCCGCTGCCAGACCGAAGGCCATATTAAAAAATCCTGAAACCAGCCCGCGCCTTTCGGGATACCAGCGCTGCACAACCGTCAGCGCAGGGATATATATAAAGGCCGATGAGGCACCAACTATAAATGCCCAGATATAGACAGCGATCATATTCTCGGTCTGACTCAGCCAAACGGCACTGCTGCCGCACAGGCCGGCCCCCAAGGCGGCCAGGCTTCCAGGGCCGAATTTTTCCTGCCATCGTCCGCACATGTACATGAAGCATGTGGCGCCGGCCAGAATAAAAAAGACGGTCTGGCCGACCTCACTCCTGCCGACATTAAAGGCCTGCTGCCAGTGCTGGCTCATGACACCGGGGAAGCCGAAGATAAATGCTCCCGGCCAGAAAATTGCGCAGGCACACGAGATCAGGATTAATGCCCGTCCGGATTTTTCTGGCATAATGACTCCTATATAAAGGCCTTACTATGAAAACTGCTGGCGGGCTCTATAACATGATACCGGCAGGATTGGCAAACCAGGGCTGCTGGATTGGGATATACAAAGGGGGTAGCTGTCGGAGAAGGTTACAAATCTTGACGGGATGTTTCCCAAACATAATGTTTAAAACTATAAAAAGGTTAATAACCCGAAGTTTTATAGACGTAAATAATTGTATAAGTTTAGATATGAGAAAATAAGTCTGTTTATCTGCCAATCCCTTCTCTTTTAATTGAGCTAGAGGCATAGCCAACAATTTCTATTTTAAGCAAATAAACCTATAGACGCGAAATCTAAATTAATGGTTTGCCAGCAAAAAGAAATTACGGAGCCCGGACAATTGCCGAGGGTTCAGATCCCGGTTATAACCAGGGCAGGGATACTGCCCTGGATCGGTTCCCGGTCGATATCACCCAAAACTGTTGCTTAACATCCTCAAAAAATCTATAAGACACAACATAATCGATGCTAAAGATCTAAAACCAAGGGGGGTGCCCATGAAAGAGCAATGGATAAAAACACTCGGAACCATGACCTACGGCATATACGCGCTGACCACGGCACACGAAGAGCAGATAAACGCCATGATTGCTACCTGGGTTTCCCAGGTGTCCTACGATCCGCCTTTGATAGCAATCGCTGTCCATCCGAACCGTTATACGCATGAACTTGTCGAAAAGAGCGGATCCTTTGCATTGCACGTTCTGAATAGAACCCAGAAAAATCTTGTGTCGCGGTTCATGGGAACGGATCCCGAAGCGAAGTTCACGGGAATCGATTGGCAACCGGGTAAAATGGGATGCCCGATACTGAAAGACTGTGCATCCTGGTTCGAGTGTAAACTCACCGACCGTATCCAGCCGGGCAACCACACGTTGTTTTTCGGCGAGGTGGTCGATGCACTGATGGTTTCCGATGAGGCAGTGCTGACCACCCGGGATTACCGCGGGCAATATATCGGCAAAGTCTGATCCGAATTTCCCTCTTGAATTTAATTAAAGACAGAATCTTATTTTCGCCATTTTATGTACCGGCGATTAATTAAATATCGGAATCCTCGAAACTGCCGAAACATCGGCATGATCGGACGGCCAATAAACTGCTTTATTTGGAATCAAAGTAGAAACTGGAGGAGGACGGTCACAGGCGGCAGGAGTAAAAATCGGCCCCATAGTTCTAAATGCCCAAGAGTACGGCATGTTCTTCACCCAGATCAAATCAGGCCGGTCATACAATTCTGAGATCGTGTCGCTCAGATCGGCGGTCTGACAGATAGTCAATCCTTGAGCATGGCGCCTGTTTAGTCGGCTCGCACACACATCTCGGTATCCATTCATTTGCAGTAATTTATAAGGTGGGATAATGGTGTTATCTTCATCGATGGGAATGATTGGGTCTTCTGGCAATGAATTGAAATCACCAAGCAGGATGACGGGTTTCGGCCAGTCATTTATCGCGGCAATCAGTTCCGCCGCTTGACCGATCTGAAAAAACTGCGCTAAAGGACCTAACGCTTCTAACCGCGTTTCTAAATGCGTGTTTACCACGTGATATTTATTACCTCTGAGTTTTACATCGGCGGCAACAAATCCTCGGCTGAAATATATCACCAATGAATCAACATAATCGGAAAACTCGGCAGGAGCCGGGAAAATAAAAGGAAACCTGATATCGTACATATACGCCACCGGGTCCGACATGTGGACGCCTTTTCTGACCAGGATTACGTCCCGGTCAGTGAAGCGTATGTCGCAAAGCCCCTCATCCAATAGGGCGGGCAGCTCGGCATCGGTCAGTTCCTGGCTCGAGGCCACATAATAATTCAGCCCGAAAGCCATCAACTCATCGATAAAAAGCTGTAAATAATCAAACGCGGGGTTTATTGCATTGGGTGTTATTTCACCGGTGATAAAATCTATGTTATCCAACGGATCGGTAAGAAAATCACTTTTATCTTTGTAGACTTTGTAGACTTGTTGAAGTGCGACGACATCGGGTCTCTTTTTCGCTATTTCCAGTGCAATTGCCTTGGCGCGATAATTGAAATCGGGGTTGACAATCTCATAATAAGCCTGTCTTCCCAAGCCGGGCAATAATTCGGGATCTTCCTGTGCAGCCAAAAAACTTGAGATATGTGGGCCGATGTAAAGGTTGCGGGTCATCACATCGATTTTTTTATGGTGTTTAAACCGCTTTGCCTCGACAGGTTCACCGAAGGTGCCTAGTAAAACTGCAAGAACGAAAACGGAAATATGCAACCACATTTTCGTCGATGTATTCATGTCGCCCGCCTCCTTTCATGATTTATTGCTTGACTAGTCTGTATCCTACCGAAATTTTTACGTACCGGATCCTCTCAAAAGTTGAACGATTTGATCAGTTAACTTTTATTGGAATATCAAATAATTACAAGCAAGAATCATGCAAGTTCGATCGGTTGCTCAACACATTGAATAATTCCAAATAGTTATTCAAAGCGGAGTTTGGAGGAGCTGTTGGAATTGGGAAAATCTTTACCGGGGTTATAGGAAGTTTAGTTCACAGTCGGCAAATAAGAGTTCAGTATTATAGTGGTTTTCAAAATAATGTTCCGTTATCAAAGGCTGGTCTATAAGCTAAGATTCTATTCATTAGATGCTTGATGCCAGATTCAGGATACCAGATACCGGATCATGGTATCGCTTCGCTCTTTCTTTTTATACAAGAGTAAAAATTCTAGTTTGTAATTTGATCCCTGAATCTTTAGTTTGCATCAAACGGAACGAAATATTGAAACTCGCTATAGTAAATATGTTTAGGGAGCATTCACTTTTCTGTTGGAGCCTGATGAGATCTTTAGACCATGCATCGGGACACGTCACAGAGAAAGGAGTGATCCCGTTCTTGCGAGTGAGCCTTGCCGCAGTATTTCACTCGATAGAAGGAAGACTCTCCAGCAGCATTTGGGCCGCAGTTGCGCGTAGACTATTGGGATAGGCGGTAAGGAATTCCTGTAACATGACCTGTGCCCGTGCCGCGTAAGTCATCCTTGAATTGGCGCCCAGCGCCTGACGAGCGGCACGCACATAGTCAGCGGCCAAGATGAAATGAACCTCCTCTCGGTTGCGGAAATCGGGATAACGCTCCAGAAAAGCCTCCTCTTGCTTAATTCGAACGACGAGGTCGAGCCAATCCAGATCTATCGGTTGCAGGGGATCGTAGATAAAGCTATCATAAAACCGGCCCTGAAAGATACGAAACAACGCCTCAGCCCTTCTGGGACCCTCTGGTAATAGTGCCACGTAACGTTCGAAAGGCTTCACATAGCTCTTATAGCGCATGGCTTCCGGCCACATTGTAAGCTCGATCCCTTGAGCCTTCAGCTCGTGCACAATCATGGTGTTGGCGAGGCCAAGTTCTCCATGGTGCGACGTCAAATCGCGGTTCAAGAACTCGACGATTCGGGCCACTGTCTCACCGAGCGCGAAATGGGCTTCGGCTCTTTGTTCGACCGATCTTCCATGTGCCATCGCCGCGTTGTGCTCACGGATTCGTTTCAGGTATATCCCGGCACGCTCGGCGTCAATCATTTCGTGCCCCAGTGCTTGATAAAAAAACAGTAACACTAACAAGGACGCCGCTAGAATAGCTCTCAAGAGCACGCCGACGCATGGGGTGCGGTTATTGATCACCAGGCTTCTCTCCTGATTCTTGAAGCGGACGGCCCTCGAGGTAGGCGGAGACGCCCGGATGTATCGGAACCTCAGCGGTCGGTTCTTCTGCGTTCTGCGTTTTCCTCGCAACAGCCGGTGCAAGCTTTTCATGGTGGATACTTAAGGTCTCGACCACGAGGTAAGCGTGCCGCGCAGGAAAGTCATTGCGGCAAACCAGCAAGTAGTCGCCGAGTTCGATAATGGTCCTGAGCGGCACGGGTCCGTATTCGTCAAACGGTGGCAAACCCTGGAGCATGGCGGCGGCATAGTTACGCGATAGCAGCGCGACGCCGAACTGTTTGGTACTGATAAGACTGCCGATTCGTTCCATATTCGGTGCGCGGGTCACACGCGCCCGGCTAGTCGGCAGGTGCGTGGCGAGAACTTCCGCCACGCGTTTGCCAAGCTCATAGGATGAACCGTCTGTCCGGCTGGTGACCACGAACAGATGTCTCTCGCGAAAAACTACCCACTGCCGGTAGGGTGTATGGCCCGTACTGAAAATCCACGTCATGATGACCAGCGCCAACATGACGAACACCCCTCTTGTCGAAAAGTCTTTTCTCACCGCAAGTACACTCATTCTTTGAAGATGTCGAGGGGAAGGATGGCCGAGACGATGTAATTCGGCACATCGACGAGCTGTCCGATCCTGAGATCAACGGCCACGCTCGAAACAATGTATGCTTGTTCGGGCGTAAGTCCTTTTTCCTTGACCATGAAATCAATGATCTCAAGCAGAGCGTTACGGGCAGCGATTGCCAAGTCCTCCGACAGATTGGTGAGCGGTGCAATCTTCTCGCCATCGATATAGGTCGTGTAGATTGGAATCTCCCCCGCCGGTTTCAGTGGCATACCTGTGGTGGCATAAAACGATGTGGGTTCCAACTTCTTGAGCTGGGCCCCGCCCTTAAAATGAGGTACCTTGACAAATGCGCCCATACCCTTGAGAACTTCGGTTACCACAGTCACTTTTGCCCCCATCTCGATAGCGGTGCCCGACACTTCACCGTCGCCCTGGGCGTAATGTACGTCGCCGACAAAAAGGCCGGCACCGTCGATGAAAACCGGCAGGAGCAGTGTAGTTCCGACCTGCATCTGCTTGACGTCCATGTTTCCGCCATTCTCACGGGGCGGTATTGTCCTGAGACATCTGTCCTTGAATACGCCCTCAGGTCCACAGACATCAGCCGGAAGAGCGCCCATTGGTTGCGGTGTGAGCACAATGCCCCCTGCCTCTGCCAACTGAGCTTCGCGCCCCAAGATCGTCTCGATTTCAGGATCACCGGGAAGCACGCCAACTGAGCCCATGAAACCGTTGAATGGGATAGCCACTGCGGGTATCTGCTCGGAGGTGGCCTCCAGCCGGGTGAGCCGCCAATTGGCGATATACGGGTTGGTAAATTTGTCGCGCAGAAAGCCGAAGCCCGGAACGATCACCGTGTACCCGTAATCATCGGGCTCGATGTCAACGAGAGTAACTGCCAGCACATCACCACGCTGCGCCCCTTCGATGTAGACCGGCCCGGTCATGGGATGAACCAGGTTCAAGTCCAATGCAGTGACGTCGTCAGGGATCGATTGGAAATTCAAGTCACTGTCCAGTGCGTCCCGCGTTTCGAAGACAATCAGCTGGCCGGGCCTGGCGTTGACCGCCGGTTTGATTGTCGGATGGTACCGGTTGAAACAGTTTGAATCATCTTTACAATTTGGTCCGCTTTTCTTGACTACAACCACCGGTGGCCCCTTGACATCTGACGTGTCCGCCCAAACAATGGCAGCAATAGCCGGCACAATCAATAAAGCCCCAATGAATCCTATTATCTTATCTCGTTTCATGTATTCCTCCTTTCTTGATTTTATTGAACGGATAAAAGACCATGTTTTCTGACTCAACTTAAAGAAGCTTTGACGGGTTTATTTTTCTGTGTGCTGGAGTAAACATTGATTCCCGATTCTAGGGGAAGCTTTCAACGGAAATCAAAGCAGCATTAGGGTTATGAAATAAACCTATGATATCTTAGAATTATGTACCAATTCTTAAAAAGACTGTTTTGTGGACCAGAATTATCAAGAACGGGTTGGACCTCGCATCTGAATTGTTTGGCAGTGTCAGCAGCAGAGCACAGAGAGCAGGCAACTATAGGCGAGCAAATAACATTCTAATATCGATTGATGAGAAGTCTAATTATGATACCGGAATTTACGCAAATTTTTAATAGTGGATCGGATTCAGCGGCAGCCCGAAATATTGAAAAGCACTATAAGCGGAAACAACGAGTTTTCACTATCGAATGTGACTTTGGTTGTCAAGGGAGTTTTTATACGTGCATGTCGATCCAAATTAACTAAACGAAAATCTGACCCGGTTGCTTTACAGGGCGCAAATTTGTATTTAGCTTAATGGGAATGACTCGAGAAGGAGAATCGAATATGCGTTCGCATTTGTATCAGCTGATATGTTTGTCGGTCATTCTCACCCTGTTTATGTGTGCTTTGCTACCGCAAGATCTGGCGGCGCACCATGGCTGGGGATGGGCGACAGAAAAAGAATTCGAGATCACGGGCAGGATCACCGACGTGCGTTTGGGCAATCCTCACGGCGAGGTCACCCTGGTAGTGGAGAATGAATTTTGGGTTGTCGAAGTGGGACAGCCCTGGCGGAATGAAAGGGCGGGACTCACCGCGGAAGTTCTCCATGTGGGACAGATCATCACCGTGCACGGCCACCGTTCGGCCAGAGATGGAGAACGCTTGGTAAAAGCCGAACGTGTGGTGATTGATGGTAGAAATTACAACCTGTACCCGGACCGTGAGTCCTGATCGCCTGCCGACGACAGCGTGATGATTGGAGATTGGACAGCAGCGCTGGAAGCCACAATATTGGCAAGGGCGTTGCGCGGTTCCGTCTGGGCCTACCCGCTGGTCAATGCGGGGCATATTCTTGGCGTGACGCTTCTCGTTGGCGCTATCATACCTCTCGACCTACGTTTGCTAGGGTTTTGGCAGTCGGTGCCTCTGGCTCCCTTGTGGCGTGTGCTGACGCGCACTGCCGGCATAGGCTTTGCGCTGACCATCTTTTGTGGGGCACTGCTGTTCATCACCCGCGCCATGGATTATGTCCATTCCAGCTTGTTTATATCCAAAATGATTTTCGTCGGAACCGGCTTGGCGAACGCCCTGGTGTTGCGCGGGACGGTGCCGGGAGAACTGCTGCTGGTACACTCTGGGTCGACGAAAATTCCGTGGCGCGTACGATTCGGCGCATGTGTCTCGCTCGTTGCCTGGCTGACTGCCCTTATACTGGGACGTCTCATCGGCTACTTTTAAGGCACTGCGAAAACAGTTCAAGCCTTGATCCGACGCTTTTTCAGCTTTCGAACCCCCCCGTACAAAATCAGAAAACCCGCGAATATCAAAGATGTCCGGCCCAGGTAATCACCGTGTCGAGCGAAAAAAGTTTGGCCGCTGCGAAGATGAATCTTTCCTTTGATGGTTGCCTTCTCCCACCAGGGAGTTCTGGCGATGACCATACCTCTGGCATTGATAAGCGCGGAAATTCCTGTATTGGCAACTCGAACGAAATTCCGCCGGTTTTCGATTGCCCGGACCAGGCTGAAATTGAAGTGATGCAGATAGCCCGGCGTATTTTTCCAGAATCCATCGTTGGTGATCATGCAGATAAATCCCTTTTCTGCCGGCACGTTGCGGGAACAGTAAGGGCCGAATATGGATTCATAGCAGATAATAGGTGATATGCTAACCGAACCATCGGGCAAAACAAAAATTTTGCTCTCCTGACGATAACTGTAGGTGCCGATATATCCGCCAAGCTCAAGGGAGTATTTCCCCAAAAAGCTTAAATATTGAACAAAAGGTACGCGCTCGAATAGTGGCACCAACTTGGTTTTATGATAGAACTGAGGGGCAGATGTAGAACCCGATGGCAGAAAAAGAGCTGTATTAAAGGCCTCGTAGTAATAATTCTCCTCGCTGTTGAAACGACTTCCCGGGGGTATGTTGTCATTGCCGAGTTTCTGATAGCTGTGTACGCCCAGGAGAATATTCAGTTTTGGATGTTTTTCCCGAAATTCCAATAGATCACGGTAGTAGATGGACGCTTCAGGGTCTCTTTCGTCGATCTGCTGAACGATTAGTGTTTCCGGGCCAAACAGGTATTGTGTTTCGCTGTCGACAATGGCATCAGCCGTCCTGAAAAACTCCTCCACGTGCCGCGCATAATTATCCGGATCGAATTTTTCCGTATACGGATCCAGGTTGGGCTGAATCAGAGCGATATTTACTGTTTCTCCTTGCTCTTTAAAGTTATGGAATATTAGATAGGACACGCCGATGGGGATAAATAACAGCATCAGTGCTGCTGCACCTGCCGGAGCAATAGATCCCGTGCCTTTTTCCCGATAAGCACCGTACACTTTCAATACCGCAAAGTTGGTCAGTATAATCCAGAGCGTCCCACCCCGGACACCGGTAAACTCGTACCATTGGATGAGTTTGGGCGCAATGACCAATGCGTTGCCCAGGTTGAGCCAGGGCCAGGCCAGGTCCCAGGATAGATGAAAATGCTCGTACCCCATCCAAATGAACAGAAAAGGAAGCAGCAGGGGGATTTTCAAGATGGTTCGGACACGGCTTGCCAGCCAGAATACGAGGGCCTGCAGAAGGGAATTGGCGCAGATGATAAAAATGGCCCCCACCAATTGGACCTTCATTATCCACCAGGTGCCAATAATATTCCACAGCAGAAAACTAACAAAGGCGTAATTAAATATGGCATAGGGGTTCGCGTGATGTCGGACTTTTTCTTCCAGCAGCAGGAGAGGTCCCCAGGCAATAAAAACCACGAAGTACAAAAAAGAGGCCGACCAGGGCAGCCCCAACAGCAGACCACTGGTCAGAGCTAAGAAAATGTTTTTTCTGATGTTCATAAAAACTTGAAAGAAACAGGGATCGGGATTTGATTGGCTATTAAGAGCAAAATAATGAAACGCATCTGAATTTATACGACTTGTTAGAGATATCGTGTTTTTTATGGCCGAACTCGTTGGTAAGCCATCTGGAATGATGGAATAGTGGAATACTGGGTATGAAAAGCGGAAAAAGATCTGTTATTCCAGCATTGCAACATTCCAATTGTGAACCCTAAGTTTGACCTAACCAAGTTTTGACCTGGCATCCCATTTCTTTTTCAGATTCTTGAAATAGTTGCCGGGTTCCCATCTGTGTTTTCCATTATCGATATGCTGTAAAAATTTATCCAATTGCTCCTTGATGCGCCGGGATTCGTCAGCATCAAACTCTGCAGCAAAATTGTGATCATCTGCCTCGAAAATTATACTGAAATAGTTTTCGGGACCGTCTCTGAAGCCGGGACCTGAAGCCCATCTGATATCCAACTCACAATCTTGCCCCAAATATTTTAGGTCTGCCAATCTTTTTGGAAAGACGCATCAGTCTCATGCTTCACCTTTTATAGCGGTTGTCATAAATACGTTCCGTTTGAGCCATTACAAAATAAGGAGGTTCTTATGACAAACGCTATAATTTATCGTAATACCATTTCATTTAAACCGGGATATTTCACAGACGAATTGCTGTTAAAGCCTTTCGAGGACGAATATAAAGGGAGGCACCCAGACCTCAAAATCCTAAACTCAGAAAGGCAATAGAGGTGAAATACAACAACCGAAATTCGATTGCAAGTCACGAAACGGTAGGTGAAACCGGATGAGTGATAAAAGGCAAAATAATTCCCACCGATCCAAATGCCAACGCGACATTATCTTATCCCGCCGCCCTCGGCTCCTTTGACTATCAGTCTCTTGACAAAAAAATCTATTCGTGGCCTAGTCCATGAAAACTTTCAGGGTGTTTAACCGGACGATCAATTTCCCTCATTTCAAAGGAATCTCGATCATGTTTAAAAAGCTTTCAAAAAAGCTGTTTGGCGGGCGGCCTTCCACACAACCCTCAGATGGTTTTTTCCTGAATGTCCGCTGCAGCGAATGTGGCGAGACCTTCAAACTTTTCATCAATAAATCTGCTGATCTTGGCCAGGATTATCACGAGGATGGCAGCGTCACCTATTTTCTGAAAAAAGAAATAATCGGCGCCGGTTGCAGAAACCGGATCCATGTGAATATGCAGTTCGACACCGGCAAAAATAAGGTATCCGAAAAAATCGAAAACGGCGAGTTTATTGAAGAATGATCCGTCGATTTTTCGCACCGTTCCGTTGCCGGTATATTTCACTATTTGGGGCCAGCTCAGAGGGTTTCAATCGATTTTATTCTTATTGCCGTGATTTCTCGCGGTTTCGGCTGTCTGCCCTGTTACTCGCTTGTGCTGAATCGTAGTTTGGCCCCGATCTTTCTTACGGGCTGCGATGATCGATTAGCCCTTATCTGTAGATTGGGAATAGATTTATTGCGGGCCATTTATCGAGTGCCCGTTTCTATAAATCGCTCGGATCAGATTTTCTATCAGATGTGAGCATGCCCGCCGGCAACCAAACGCGGCAATCGATCTTTTACGGCAATGCTGGTCGGTACATGCCAATATGGATTGATCTCGATATATTTAAGCGTGTCGCTGAAAACCGGGGTGCGCCGGTAATTTCGACCGACCACCACCCGCATCTCCGATACCGCTTGGCCGGCGGTAACGACGGCAAATGAATAATCGGCGATATTGACGAGGATATGGCGCTCACCCAGATCATGGGGAATCCAGCGCCAGCGTTCCAGATTCAGTTCGATTTGGCCAATGCGCTTCTGGGGCGAAACGTCCATTTGCGCCGCAGCTCAAGTGCTGGATTCATAACGACCTGGGATGGTGATTCAATGGCAATCAATTCAGACCGATGGGAAATCGCCACTTCGATCTTATAAGCGGCTGACGTGCTTCACCTTCTTTAGCCTATTGCTTGTTTCTAAATAGCAGTTAAAGGCTTCCTGTGGTCTGTCAAAGGGGGCATGAAAATATTTCTGAGTTCTTCTTATGGAAAACTTTCCTCTTTTTACAGCGTAATATAGCTTGTTGCCCAGCATATAACCCAGTTGCGTGCTGAACATCCGGGTAACTACGGATTGGCTGTGATACTGTGAATAGAATTTATGGATATATTCCGTGGCATCGGAGGTTTTCCTTTGCAGGTAAAAATGCTGTAGAATGAAACGGGCAACCTGTATGATTTCCGGGTCCGTATGTTTAAGTTCTCCTCGCTTGACCTGGCCTAAAAAACTCCTTAAGGAATTTTCCGTATGCGACTTTCGCTTCTCGTTTATAAACTTGCTGCCAAAAAAGCCAAGACATTCGGTGATCACATTCCGATAAAAATTATCGAAAGGGCTGATCGACCCATCCAAGGGGCCTCTGAGTACGGCATTTAAAAAATGACATGCCTCCTCGGCAGCCATATTTATGTTTGAATTTGCCAGGTAGATAAGATAGGCCCTCTCACCGGATTGCGTATATTCCAAAAGGAACCCTTCACCTTTTTTTATTTTACTCCGGATTAGGCGAAGTTGGCCTTTGAAGGCGGGGGTATTATGAATCCGTTCCATAAAATCCAGATCGTTCGGATAGTAAATCGTCAGGCTTTCAAGCGCATCGCGTGGGAGTTTTAGTTCGAGAATTGAGCCCAGGGTGTTTACCATTTCATGCACCATTATCCCGCTTTCTTCATCCGCATCATCCTCCCAGTCCTGATGAACCGGAAAATAGGCGTCTTTGGAATAATCCAACCAGTTCAAATAGGACTGTATTTTGTTGGCCGGCATTGTATTCATCACGCAGTATATGTTTTCACTGATTTTGAGAACATCCGATTCTTCGCGTCCCTGGCTGCAGAGTTTCCAGTAAAGGTTTTCTACATTTTGAAAGATAATAAGGGTTTTGGCGGTTTCATCCAACTGCCCCAACAGGTCGGCGACATTTTTAGGAAGGTGATTGGGAGTGACGTGATAATCTCCATCTACAATGTAGATCAGCTTATCGGGATTTCGAATGAAGGCCTTGGCGATAATTCGGGCCGAGTAATGATCCCGCTGTCTCAGCGACTTGATCCCTTTTACTTCATCAAATTCAGAATTAATGCCCAGGATGGGTATTCGATTCTCTATGCAGAAATAAACGATCGGGCGCCAATTGCTCCATCGAAACGGCCATTTTCTGGCATAATCTATTTTTTCCAGAAACATTTTTTCGGACAATTCTCCGGACAAAAATCGATCGATATATTTTTGATCACTTCCATGAAACATCTCCAGGCACAAAATAATATCTTTTTTACCCTTGATTTCATGAAGGATCCGCATCACAGACAGCTGAGATTGTTTGAGCGTATGATAATCGCCATGAAAGATCAGGTCGGCCGCCAACACCTTTTTAATCAGTTCTGATTTACTTGAAACTTCCTCATATGTTTTTAAATGGCGCGAATAATCTCTGGCATAAATTTGAACACCGGGATTATGCCCTAAACTTTCACGGACCAGCTTGACGTTTTGCCGATAGTTCCTTCTATGAATTCGAATGAGTTGTTCTCTGAGCTTTGTCATTGGGCCCAACCTTCCCCCCGGACGTTTAACTGTTGAAAAAGCAGATTCTCTTTTTGAGAAACGGGGTTCCTGAATTCATTTCATGGCAAACGCTGGATTCTGATACTTGCACTAACGGCAGCAGGTCAGAACCATTTGTTATATATTCTCTGGTATTCACCGCTTTTTTGCATTTCCAGAATGGCAACATTGAATATTTCCTTGTACTGATTCTTCGCGCCCTGGCGAAAAACAACGCCGTAGCGTTGTTCATCGAACATCTCACCGACCACCTTAATGGCTGTATCTTGTTTGGCCATATACATCAAGGCTGGGGCGTCATAGACGACGGCATCGACCGTCTCGGCTTTCAGGCTTCTAATCAAATCATCCAACGTTTCGGCCAGCATAACGGTCACATCGTGATAGCGAATGAAGTTTTCACTTGTTGTCCCTTTGATCACTGAGACTCTTTTGTTGCCAAGATCCTTTAGACCTTCGATCTCCCCGTGCTCGATTCGACTAAGGGTCAATGAAGATGTCAGGGTCGCTGTGAAGGCGGCAAACCAGATAATACCGATAAACATCCAGATGGAGGCAATGATGCGGCCGATTGGTTTTTTGGGGCACTTGTCGCCGTAACCGACGGTCGTCATGGTTACGACAGCCCACCAGTAGGCATCCAGTATCCCCTTTTTATAAGCGGTGGGAAAACTCTTTGGATCATTATCGCTTTTTTCGAGAAACCAGATGGCATGGGCAACAACCGTGAGCCCTATCAGAAAAACGAGCACGGAATAACCGATGACTTTCAGGATTTTCAGGGCAAGTTTCGACAACCTGTTCTCAGGATTTTCTTTAATGGCGACCATTAGGCCCGAATCAAAAAAGGGGTGGGAAAAGTCGACTATTTTTTCCCTTGCGGCGGTAATGGTGATGCCTGAAAAGTTGATATCGCATTCACCGGTTTTTACGGCATTGAGGACTTCCGGTACCGTTTTATAGTAGATGAACTCCGGTTTTAATCCATTCCGCTCACAAATAATTTTGGCCATGTCGATGCAAAAACCTCTTAAATCCTTAAAAACAAAAGGCGGAAATTCTTTCACGGCTATTTTTATTGACTCGGTTGTGTCCTGGGCAATTACGGAAGAGGCGATCTGAAATAAAATGCAAATAGATAGCACTATTTTTTTCATTCGGTGACCCTCCCATCTTTTCAGAACAAGCTCAACTGCCGCGTGTTCTTGGTAATGGACCGATAATCCAAATTGAAAAAACGAAGCACCATATCTGCGATAGGCGCCAATTGCTTCTCACTGTAATGATCGTAGTCATATGCGGCACCGGAGCGTTTTTGGACGGGTTCGGGTCCGGCGGTTGTTATAACGTAACTTACGATTCTTCCTTCAAACTGATCCAGCATTCGGGCAGCGCGAACATGCGGCGGAACATTTTTAGTGTAGTCCTCCAATCGCTTGCTGATTCCCTTTCTGTAAACGAGCTTATCGTCCAGATTCCCATCATAGAGCTGCTTGCGCCGACTGCGAGTCAAATCACAGAGTTCATCCTGCAGCTCTTCAGATCCATCTTTTTTGAATAAAACTGTAAAAAGATCGGCTTGATAATCTTTGGCAAGCGCGGTCCAATCCCGGCGGCTTGATTCCATGCCGGCGAAATGCAGCTTGGAAACGCCTCTCTCGTCGACAAGCAGACCTGTATATCGCTTTTTCGAGCCCGTATCGCGGCCACGAACGGTGGGCATGAAAAAACGTATGAACAATTTTTCGAATTCAATATAAAGTTCACTTTTCACGTTATAGCGCCGCTGCAATTCTTCGTTCAGGTAGCGATTTAGCTTTTTGTAAAGCCGGGTACCGATCCGATTGACAGCATCTGGACTGTCATCTCCCAGATGAGTGAAAAGTGAATCTGTATCGCCATAGATGACTCGATAGCCTTCTTTCTCGATAAATTCACGGGAAAAAGTTAAAATCCAGTGTCCAATGCGGGTTATCGTCCCGGCCAGGCGCGGGTCGTAGAACCGGCACCCGGTGGTCCCCAGAACACCGTAAAAAGAATTCATTATGATTTTAACAGCCTGCGATAACGTCGCGTCTTCCAGTTGCTTGGCATTTTCCCGTTCCTGCCAAAGTTCCTCGATAATTGAAGGCAGAATTGCGAATTCTTCGGCAAATTCGAGGCCGGCAGGTCCTTTTACAATTTGGCCTGCTAACTCGGAACCGCCTGATGGCAGAATATCAGCCAAATCATGTAAAACCACATTGGCTGCAAGAGGATCGATCCGAAAAGTACGGATGATGCTCGGGTAAAGGCTTTTAAAGTCAAAGACCGCCACATTTCGGTAGAATCCGGGTATGCTGTCGAGTACAAGGCCTCCTGGTGCTGCCTCATGTAGCGTGCCTGGTTGGGGATTGGTATCAGCCACGAAACCGCGCCGATGCAAACGAGGCAGATACAAAAAATCAAAAGCTGCAACGCTTCCACCGACCCGGTCCAACGCTAAACCTGTCAATTGCGATCTTTGGACGGCAAGTTGGGCCAGGTTAAGTTTTTCAAAAATCTCGTAAACCAGTCTTGCATCCTCCAGGTTATAGTGTGCAAGGCTCGTCTTGTCCGATTCAAAAAGATGCGTTATCTCCGCAGCTTTTTCGCGGCCTGATTTTTCGATGAGTTTTGTTCGTCCCAAAATCTTTTGTGCAACAGTTGACAGGGAATAGTCTTCTGTCTGAACATAGGCGCTGCGGACCATATTGATGCCGTCCAGTGCAGCCCTGCCAGGTATACGCGCGGTCCACTGATTAAAGAGGCTGCCGGGCGCCAACAATTCTGCAGATCCACTGGTTCCAATCTCAAAGTTTATACCTAAGGCGGCACATTTCCGCGAGAGCCACTGCAGATCAAAGCCAATAAGGTTCCAGCCAATAAATACGTCCGGATCATATTCACGTACTATACGAAATAACGCCAACAGCAGGTCCGATTCGCTGCGAAAACTCATATATTCCTTCGCTTCAATTTCGTGGTTCGGATCGACGACGAGAACTGTTTCAAGATTCTTGCCGTAAATGGCGATGGAATAAAGATCCATTTCCAACGAACATTCGATATCAATGGAAAGCAGCTTCAAATCAGGGGCGAATTTCGAGCCTTTCACTTTCGGGTCGGTAAAATAAAGGATGTTGTTTTCTTCATTGACCGCCTCGCTTTCAAAAGAAACGCCGCCTTTAATGAAACGTTCCATCAGAAAACGTGCAACGAGTTTAACATCAGCCTCATAGGTTGGGATATTGCGAGATTCGCAAGCCTTAAGCGCACGTGTCAATACCGCCGTGGTACGATAATACAGCACATCTACCGGCTTGCCGCGCAGGCTCCTTAATTCGACGCTTTTGCGAAAAGCGCCGGCCGGCAAGTAGTCCTGGTCGCGATCGATAAAAAAGACAAGCCCCGGACGGGTTACGGTCCAATGAAAACGTCGGCCATCGGATAACCTTCCCTGGAAGACCAATTGTGTTGCGTTATCGCGGATAACCTGGCTGTTGGATAGTATGAAGCCCTGATAACCCATTTCTCTCCATTTATTTATCAATCAGCGAGCCCGGGCGGATACCCTTATCACCGAACTTTTCAAACATCGAATCCAGGGTCTCGTTCAGTTTCTTTCTTTTTTCTTTGGCCGCATGGTGGTTGAAAAGTGAAAGCTGCCGGCCGGAGCCGATGTCGGAAAGTTTCGACAGCGAGATGCCTAACAGACGCACCGGTCTTTTACCCACAGCCGTTTTTTCTACCAACCTGCAAATGTTCGCGTAGATGTCGGCGCTGTCGTTTGTGCCGGCAGGCAGCGTTGCCGAACGCGTGATTTGGACAAAATCATGGTATTTGACTTTCAAAGTGATCGTTTTGCCCTCGAGACCTTTGCGACGCATGCGGCGAGCGACGCGGGTGGCCAATGACAGGAGCTCTCGTTTAGCCGATTTCACGTCGAGGATGTCTTCGGAATAAGTATTCTCATGCCCGATAGATTTGACCTCGTGCAGCGTAACCACATCCCTATCGTCTATTCCCATTGACAGTTGACGCATATGTAAGCCGTGCTTTCCGAATTTTTCTTGCATCACCTCAACGGACACGCGACTCAAATCCTTAAAGGTATGAATGCCCAGGCGAGATAGCGCCGTCTGTGTCACTTTGCCAACGCCCCACATCTTTTTGATTGGAAGCGGATCTAAAAACGCCCTTACCTTATCTGCAGGAACAACCGTCAGTCCATCAGGCTTTTCCATATCAGAGGCAATCTTGGCAACGAATTTAGATGGTGCAACACCGGCGGAGATGGTCAAACCGGTATTTTCAGCGACCATCTGCTTGATCTTTTTTGCAATTTCAACTGGAGAACCAAAAAGGCGGGTGGAACCGGTCACATCCAAAAACGCCTCATCGATGGACAGCGGTTCAACCAGTGGCGTGAATAAATGAAATATCTCGAATACCTGTTCGGATACCTCTTTATATCTGGACATTCTGACCGGCATAACAATCCCATCGGGGCAAAGCCGCATGGCTGTTGCCATTGGTTGTGCGGAATGGACACCGTATTTTCTGGCTTCGTATGAGGCAGATGATACCACGCCTCTTTGCCTGCTGCCTCCCACTATAACCGGCTTGCCTTTCAATTGCGGATTGTCCAGCACCTCTACCGAGGGGTAAAACGCATCCATATCTAAATGTATGATGTGCTTTGACCGGCTCTGATTTACCATGTTCTACGATCCATGGGAAAATGCACTGTTTTCAATAAATAAGCGATGGAAGGCCTGATCGATATTCTATGAAAATACCATACCTAGTATATCCTGTAAATTGAAACCAGAGGACTTGGCCGCCTGAGCAGCTGGGGTTTTAGAAAACGAGGGTGCGGTTGAATGAATTGACTAACTTTCTACTTGAAATTGGAACTATGAATTCGAACGTCTATTGACCCACTTCGAGATCGGCCAGGGCTTGCCAGTCAAATTCCACGCCGTGACCCGGCCGGTCCGGAGCAACGGCATCGCCGTCTTCGATCCGAAGGGGATGGGCGATAAACCGATCAAGACTGAATCCGTGCACTTCCAGGTAATTTCCGTTGGCCGCTGCCGCCAGCAGGTGGACATGCAAATCGTGGACACCGTGGGACGTGATCGGTAGAATGTGAGCCTGCGCCATTTTGGCCACCTGCAGCCAGGCGGTAACGCCACCCATATTGGAAAGATCCGGCTCGGGAAAATCCAGACAGCCATGCGACATATATGACTGAAATTCATAGACGCTGTGCAAATTCTCTCCAGCAGCAATCGGCAGGCCACCCTCCCGTGAAACCCGCACGTGTCCGACGATGTCATCGGGGGCAATCGGCTCCTCCAACCACAGCACATCAAATTCCTTAAAGGCCCGGGCGGCGCGGATGGCCTGATCCACCCGCCACTGCATGTTGGCATCTACCATTAAGACGACATCCGGACCGATCAACTCGCGCATGGCCTGCACCCGCTCCACATCTTCATGTAGAAAGTTACGGCCGACTTTCATTTTAATGGCCCGAAAACCGTTGGCAAGGTGCTGCCGGGTTTGATCCAACAACTGATCCAGGGGATGGTAGAGATCCACACCGCCGGCATAGGCCTGGACCCGATTGGTATCCCCTCCCAGAAGGCGCCACAGCGGTTCATTGTGCAGCCGTCCCTTCAAATCCCACAGGGCCACGTCAACCGCTGAGACAGCAAAAACGACGATTCCCCCGCGGCCCACCCAGTGCAGCCGGTGCCACATGGCCTGCCACAGGCTTTCGATACCGCGTGCATCGGCTTCGAGCAGAATCGGTCTGATGTCGCTATTAATAAGGGTTTGAATTGCCCTGCCGCCGGCACCGACGGTGTAAGTGTATCCGACACCCTCCAGGCCTGATGCCGTGCGGATGCGCACAGTGATCAATTCAAAATCAGGTATTTCGCCATGGGTTGCGTCTGACAGTACGACGGCCAGAGGAATCCGGTAAAGGTTGCATTGGATATCTTTTATTTGCATGGCGCCTCCTTCGGGTGCTGGATAATATGCATTAGATGGGATTTATATATCACAATCTGCAGTTGTCTCCCAATTTTAAGTTACCGGTCCTCTTATCCGTTTTCTTGCGCGAACTAAACCGTGCCTGACAGCTGTCTCGCAGCGGATATGCTTCAAATTTTTGGAAACACCCCGGAGTTCAGGTTAAATGCACAAGGTGCAGTGGATTTTTGGAAGACTGGGAGGGAAAACAGCTAAGAGATTGAAAATATCGAGCCGCTTTAATCTGCTTGATTAAAACCTAAGTCCATCGATGCGTAAATACGAGGACGTATTTACTCACTCAGGACTTAGTGCTGAGTGAGCAATCATGATGGATGGGTCAATAATTATATGTCATTGTAATTGCGAATCGAAGCACTAAGTCGAGCAATGCAAAGCCAACATGTCAACTCGGCTCCTATTTTTTGATCATTGCAGAGTGATCATCGGGTTTTCTGACTTCATGAGATCAAGCGGCAGCAGCACATCCATTTGGGATCGGTAGAAAGAATCTTTTCTAAATTTAAGATTTGGAAGGAAATTGCGGTTGAAATTCAGATGCTCAATGCTTTCCATTGGCGCCCAAAAATGGCGTTTGTGCTCGGCACAGAGTTTAACCTTTCCGTCGAGATAGGCGCACTCCAGGGTGACACCTCTGATCAGCCGGTCCGGGTTCTTATAAAATGACCATTCGCCGACAGGGTCATGGATTTCCACTTTCAACCCGGTTTCTTCATCTATTTCACGTTGTAATGCAGATTTGACTGACTCTCCATTTTCAACACGGCCCCCCGGCAAATCCAAAGTGCCATTCTGTCTTACAAGAACCAGCATGTGGTCATTTTTTCTGACAATTCCTTTTACACCGTCCCATGAATTTTTCATTCTGCGCTCCAAGCGTTTGGCCCAGTATCGTCTTTGGCCTAATATTATGATCGGTCAAATTCGAAATTACTTGAGCTGAACGGCAAGGAAGGTTAAAAATTCAGGGGCTCCGCCTCCAAAAATCATGAAACAGTCCAATCAGCCAACCACGTCCCGGTATCGGAACATTATTATGACAAACGCTATAGATCTTGAGTTCTTCCATCACCTCATTCTTTCCTTGATAGTCCTTTGATGGCTTCAAAGACTTGGATGACAGCTTTTGCCATCGATTCGTAATTCAATCTTTCTGCCGTATCACCGGGCTCATGGTACTCTCGGTTCCGGTAGTAGGCGGTGTCGGTAATCATAACGGCATCATAGCCGTAGTGCCAATAGTTTCTGTGATCTGAAAAATCAATGCCGGGAACGATTAGAGGGGCGTTGAAAGAATATACCGGTAAGTCAGCGGCGCCTTTCATAAGTCCTTTTATTTTTCTGACTATTTTTCTTTGACTCAAGCGTCCTACGATGGCGATAAAATTTCCCTTGTTCGGGTAGAATATTTTAAGTGCAGGTATGGGATATAACTGACTGTCGGCTGCGCTGCTAAAATATCCGATCATCTCCAGCGCGATCACGCACTTTATCCTTACCTTACGATCATGCAGCAATTTGGCGTGACGGGCACTACCCATATCTTCTGAACCGAAAAACGGGGGTTCCTCTAGCGTATATGCCACCAATTCAATTCCCGTATCGATATTTTCTTTTCCGATCAGGTAGGCAAGTTCAATCAGCCCCGATATTCCGCTTGCGTTATCGTCGGCTCCCGGTGTATACATGCGTGCATCATAATGTGCGCCAATGACAATGCGCTCGCCGGCCTCATCCCCGAAGAATCCGATTACATTTTGATATCTTTTTCCATAAACCGTGAATTCCTGTTTCGACGTATCGGCACCGGCCTTTTTGAAGTGAGCGAGTATATATTCGGCACATTCATCGAGATTTTTCGTAGCCGTATGATTCCTCGGGAAAAAGTCTTTTGATAATTTAAGAACATGCGCTTTCAATCTTGAGCTTTCCAATGTTTTGTTGGAAGGAGAGTTTTTAGTAAATGTCGGTTGGGCAACGATAAGCCAGGTAGATGAAATAGGAATGATAAGCAGAAATAAGATTATGTAAAATATTCTTTTTATACTTGGCTTTTTAATTTTGGAAAGAATTGAATTCACCGGCGAGTTATATGGTGACGCGTTTGCCCTGCTTCGCCGACTCCTGGGCTGCCAGGGCAAACTGCAGTATATTCCGGCCTTCCTCGCCGGTTAAAGACGGTTTTGTATCGTTGAGCAATGCCCGGATAAAGTGCCTTGCGGAAAGGATGAAACTGTGCTCCCATCCGACAGGCATATGGGAAAAAGCTGTGGTCTTGCCATCCCTGTAAAGCATTACCGGCGGCTGGGCAGTCATATCACCATGCCCCCTGGTTATCCATACCACGCCTTTGGTTCCGGTAATCTCTACACGGTCGTCCTGGGCGTAATGTCGGGTGTCTACCAACAGCTCCGGTGAGTGGACCACTTCCAGGCTGCCGTATTTCTTATTTGGAAATTTAAACGAGATAACGGAAGGCGAGTCCATGACAATTCCGGGTTTTACTTCGGTGCGATCGATCCAAGCGTGAACCTGCTGCGCCATCCCCATGAAGAACCAGGCTAGAGAAAACTTGTGATGGCCGTCGTCAAAAACCAGCGGGCCGCCGCCGCAGGTATTGCTGTTCTGTCGCCAGGCTGCCGCCGCCGTGGGTATTTCCCAGGCATTGGGACTGTAGCCGGAATTGCTTTTTATCCGGATAGTCAACGGCTCTCCGATTTCCCCGGCATCGATCAATTCCTTTGCTTTGACTACCGGCGGATAAAAAATAAAATTTTCAAACACCTTGAACACGACGCCCGATGCTTTGGCCTCTGCAATCAAACGATCTGCATCATCAAGATTTAACGCCATTGGTTTTTGCAGGGAGACGTTCTTGCCGGCCTTGAAAGCGTCCATGGCCACCCGGTAATGCAAATGATGGGGAACAAGAATCTCAACCAGGTTTATCTGCTCCACATCCAGCAGCTTCTTGTAATCCTGGAAGATATACTTTTCCGCAATTCCCCATTTTCGGCCCCGTCGCCTTGCAATCTGAGGATCGGTATCACAAATTGCGACGATCTCGGCATTTTCGTTCTGAAAATATTCGATAGCATGTAAATCGGATATTCTTCCGGTTCCGATAAAGGCGGCTCTAATTTTGTCCATTCCATGTACCTCGTTTCCCGATAAACCTTGCCATTTTTTCGCCGCAGAATAATGATGGACTGTCTAGAAGTCAACAATAATATGGATCCTGCAGCAATGCTTGCTTATTGAGTACATCTTGATCCGAGAAAGAATAGGAAGCGTTGGGTGCAGACAAAAGAATTTCACATGGTAAGTAGAATCGGTAAAAAACGGTTGACTTTCCGATGGAAAATATAATTAACATAAAAGAGTTGAGATTGTATTTTCGATCCGCTGGAAGCTTTTTGACCGTACCGTTAACAACTGTGCTTAGGGCTCACTCAAAAATAAATTCACATTTTATGCGCCGATGCATCTCCTCTGGGCTATTAATACGGTGATGCATCCCGTCTGGCTGCGTTGCCAAAACTCGGAATATCTCGATATTCCTGCGTTTTCGCGCCTTGCCCGACGGGCGCCCCAACGCCTAGAATTGTGAATTTATTTCTTCGTGAACCCTTATTTCGAAAGGAGGGAGCTATGAAACAGCGTGTAGTTAAAATGACCAGGCAACTTTTTGTGTTCGCTCTCATATCCGCTCTGTTGTGCGGCTCTTGGGCACCTGCTGCCTTCGCCGAAAGCAAGGGGGCGGGCAAACTTGTAACGGTAATGCATTACTTTACAGGTGAACTCGGCCGAAAGGGCCTGAATAAAATTTTTAAATCCTTTCAGGACGAGCAAAAAATCGTGATTTTTGACAATCCTATCGGCCATGAGGATTTCAAAGCCACGATCCTCATTATGGCTGCCGGGGGTAATTTGCCGGATATGTTTTCTTACTGGGCGGGGGCCAGGACGCAATTTGTCGTCGATTCCGGCCGGCTGCAGCCGATTGACGATTTGTGGGCTCAGGAGAAGCTGGATTCAGTGGTCCCGAAATCTGTTGCCCAGGGGGCAACGATATACAATGGCAAAAGGTACTTGATCCCGTTCGGATACCACTACGCCGGCATGTTTTATAATCCCAAGCTGATGGCCAAGGCCAACGTCACGCAAATGCCGCAAACCTGGAATGAATTCCTTGCCCTGTGCGACAAATTAAAAAAAGCCGGAATCACACCGATTGCACTTGGTTCCAAACACCGGTGGCCGGCTCAGTTCTGGTTTGACTATCTGCTGCTTAGAACGGCCGGGCCGGAGTACCGTCATCGGCTGATGAACGGCAAAGCTTCTTACACCGACGCGGAAGTTGCCGATGTGATGAAAATGTGGAAGGAACTGGTGGATCGCAAGTATTTTGCCAAATTCTCCAATGCCGACACCTGGACCGATGCGTCCGATAAGGTTGCAAACGGTCAGGCCGCCATGACCCTCATGGGAACATGGATCACGGGATACTGGAGTGGCAATGATTTAAAGGCGGGAACAGATTATGATTTTTTTGAATTTCCCGTAATAAAAAGCGGAATACCAAAAGCTTCGGTTGGCCCGGTGGACGGATTGCTTATCTCCCAAAATGCCCCCAATGCCGATTCCGCCAGAAAGCTGGCCACATTTATGCTGACCGACACGCAATCCCAGGCCACATGGGCAAAGGCTCAAGGGGCCTTGTCACCCAATAAAAACGTCAGCCCATCCATTTATACTTCCGTCATGAAAAAAGCACTGGATGTCGTCAACAATAGTGATACGTTTGCCTTCAATTATGACCTGGCAACAACGCCTCCCATGGCGGAGGTGGGACTGAGCATGTTTTCGCAGTTCATGGACAATCCCGATAACTATGCGGATTACCTGAAGCGTGCCCAAACATCGGCAGAGGAGATTTTTAAATAGGCAAATGTCCAAATACCGACTTGTCTGGAGAATTTCTTTTTTATTGATTCCCCTGGGCCTATACACAGTAATTGTTATAGGCCCTTTGCTGTATTCCTTTTATTACAGTTTTACCAACTGGAACGGCTTTAGCCCTATTTACGACTTTGTGGGTCTTTACAACTTTTTAAAGGTTTTCAGGGATCCTTTATTTGCAAATGCCATAAAAAACACGCTGATCTGGACACTTTCGGCTATCCTTCTACCGACGCTCCTCGGGCTCTTTTTGGCCTTGATGCTGGACACCAAGATCAAGGGCAGCAATTTTTACAAATCGATTTTTTACCTGCCGATTTGTCTTGCGCCGATCGTCGTCGGTCAAATATGGATCTGGATTTACCAGCCCGACTGGGGGTTGCTCAACACGCTGCTGAGCGGCCTTGGGTTCGAGGAGTACACCCTGGCCTGGCTGGCGAATCCGAAAACCTCACTTATTGCGGTAATTATTGCCTGGTCCTGGCAACAGACGGGATTGGCTATGGTTATCTTCCTTTCCGGTCTGACCACGATTCCAAACAACCTTCTCGAGGCCGCCGAGATCGACGGCGCAGCCAAGCATCAAAAGATATTCAAGATCGTTATTCCGCTGCTCAAGCCCTCGACCATTGTCGTTGTTGCGCTTTCAGTGATCAACTCCCTAAAGGGCTTCGATATTGTTTACATCATGACGGACGGTGGTCCTTTTCACTCATCCGATACCTTGGCCATATTCATGTACAATGAATCCTTCAAGAAGTATTTAATGGGATACGGAAGTGCCATCTCGGTTGTTCTATTTATGATAACGCTGGTGATTATTATTTTTTATTTTAGGCAGATAAAAACACTGGACAAGCTCTATGCTTAGGGTTCACGAAGAAATAAATTCACAATTTTAGGCGTTGAGGCGCCCGTCGGGCAAGGCGCGAAAACGCAGGAATATAGAGATATACCGAGTTTTCGTAACGCAGCCGGACGGGATGCACCAGCATATAATATGTTGTGATGCATCGGTGTATAAAATGTGAATTTATTTTTGAGTGAGCCCTTTAATAGCGGAATCCTCCATAGCGATGAATACCCTGAAATCAAAGAGTCCGGCGCCCCCAGTGGTTGCCCTGTATGTGTGTCTGACCGTCCTGGTTCTTTTTTTCGTTGTTCCGATTCTCGGTGTGGGGCTGAGTTCTCTGAAAACGACCAAGCAGATCGCGATGGGCAATTTGTGGAATCTGGAAGGGGGGCTGACGCTGCAGAACTACATAGATATCTTTCTTGAGAGCAATCTGAAACAATATTTGATCAACACCTTTCTGGTTACCATTCCCGCAACGATCCTCTCCATTTCCTTGAGTGTCTTCACCGGATATGTTTTCAGCAAGCTCAAGTTTCCGGGCAGCAATGCGCTTTTTATTCTCATTGTTTCCGGAATGTTTTTCCCGCCCCAGATTATCCTGATACCTTTATTCAAGCTGTTCAATACCCTGAGGCTGAATAACACGCTTTGGCCGATGATTATCGTCCACACGGCCATGGGACTTTCCATATGTACCCTGCTGTTGCGGAATTTTTTCGCCGCTATTCCGGACTCTTTAAGGGAATCCGCCTTTGTTGAAGGGGCCAATGAACTGCAGATTTTGATCAAAATTTTTCTTCCTGTAAGCCTGCCTGCGCTGGCCGTGCTCGTTACGCTCCAGTTCACCTGGATATGGAACGATTTCCTGTGGCCGCTGATTTTCACCCAAACCGATGATAAACGCACCATCATGTTTGGACTGGTTGCCCTTAAAGGACAGTATAGTGTCGCCTGGGGCATTCAAGGGGCGATGGCAATGATTGCCAGTATTCCCACTCTCGTGATTTTTATATTCTTCCAGCGCTATTTTATTCACGGTATGACCATGGGAGCGGTTAAGGGATGATCTTGGGTGTGAATCGTGGCTGCATGTGGCCTGCGGTTATCCCTCTTTTATTCGATGAACCCGGAATTATTGAATCCGTGGGAATCGGGGATGTTGTCGGCTGAGTTGAATAAGTTGAGTAATACACATAGCTGATTCAATTATCGCAGAAGATCAACTGTGGCGAGGAATGCATGCTTTGATATTCCTGGTAAATTGCACGATAATTTTGCAGACATGGCAATGTTACCTGGTGTTCTCGTCAATGATGTGGCCTAATGGACTGTTTGGTCTCCAAGGTTGCCGCCGGCCAATCAAGTGATTAATTTTAAATTCATGGCAAGGCGGTCGGGAAAATGATTGCCGATAATAGATCCTGTACTGAATCCGGCGGTATCTGAATTTCGCCCCGGAGAAACGGAGGATATCATGGAAAAAAGTAAAAAAACCGGCAAACCGGACTACGGTTGCGACAGCCGGTGTGTGATTGAATATGTCGATTGCATTGAAAAAGAAGACGGGGCATCGATCTGCAAGACCCGCGAGCGAAACTGTTTCGACGAATGTTCGTTATAATCTGCCATTGTATCAATAACACTAGGGGGCTCTTAAAGGCCCCCTTCGTGCCTGACGCAAATCCGCATTTCACGTCAGCCCCGGATTGATCGGGTATCGCGATCTTATCCGCCCTGGAAAGCAATCAAATGAATCAGAACAAGGGTATAATTACAGTTTACTATGACGGCGCCTGCCCCCAATGTGTCAAAGACAGGCATCAATATGAAAAGCTCTCCGGTGAGGCCGGCAAAAACATAAACTGGTTTGACATTACCGGTCAGGAAGAGCGATTGCGTGAAATCGGCATCGATCCCCAAAAAGCGTTAATGGAGCTGCATGTTAAAAATGAGGCGCAGCAGATCCTATCGGAGATCGATGCTTACATCCTGCTCATGCGCAAAGTGCCGCTGTTGAGACCTCTGGCATGGCTGATCGGCCTGCCGGTCATTCGTCCGGTGCTATCTAAAATTTATCACCGGCATGTGAATCGCAGATTACGGCGCAGCGGACGGCTGTAGGACGGGTTGAATGCCCTTAGGTTTTGCATCTATTCTTCTCGTGTTTTGTGTTCAACACTGCTGATCCTGCGTTTTGCGAGCGACGTCTTGCAGGAATTCCTTAACCCCATTTCCGGATCATCAAAATCCATACAAACAAAAATATGAAGGTGTATCTCGATGAATATAATTCCTGAATCGACTGGTTATGTTATTGTAGGAGCCGGCATACACGGATTGAGCACTGCCTGGCATTTGGCTATGGAACTTAAAGATAGAGGCCGGGGTGGCGGCCGGGATATCGTGGTGCTGGACAAAACCACTGTTGGCGCTGGCGCATCCGGCATTGCCTGCGGATGTGTTCGGAATTTTTATATGACAGAACCCCTGCATGTCATCTTGCGCCATAGTGTTGATGTCTGGATGCACGATCCGGTTGCCTTCGGTTTCCAGCAGGTGGGTTATATATCCTGTGGTGAAGCAAACCAGATCGCCGATTATGAGCGTATCCACCGAAGTCAGAACTCCGTCGATTACCGCTCCGATATGTATGTCGGCCAGGAGGCCCGTAAATTTTTACAAAAGATATGGCCGGATTTTAAGGCCGACGCTGTCGACGCAGCCATATTTGAGAGAGTCAGCGGCTATGCCGGTACAAGACAGGTTCTGCAGGGGCTGTCCCAAAAATGCGAAGAGCTTGGCGTTCGAATTTTTACCGGCATTGAAGTCATCGGCTACGATGTTTCAGATGGTCGGGTAAGCGGTGTTGTGACCAGTGAAGGAACTGTGAAATGCGATCTGGTTGTATGGGGCCTTGGAGCATGGACACCCAAACATTGGGCCATGCTCGACCGGCCGCTGAATGTGGATTGTCATTATCCGGATGGATCGGTAGTCGAGAATAAAGATATGTGGACCTATTGGCGGTTGCTGGAGGGTGAAGTGTATTTCGACAAACCGTATGTCACCCCCGGCGGTCTAAATCCCCCGGTCCTGCATGTTGAACTGATGGACACACCGGTAGTTGATGAAACCAGCGGTCGTCAGTTGGCTGATTATACCTACGTATATTTTAAAAACGGCAATGAACGCATGGATCGGCCCGGTCTTCAGGGGGGAACGCTTCCGGTAAAACTCGGCCCTGAAGCTGTTACCGACCCCTATGGGCATGCCAACGATGACTATCAGGCTGAACCGGAATTTGCCGACTATTTATGCGGCGCCATGGCCCAAACGATGTCTCGATTCGAAGGCTGCCGCTCCAATTTTCGTGAACGGCGAAACGGCGGTATCGGAGCATTTACGCCGGATAACGTTCCCATCTTTGATTTGATCCGGCCCAACTTTTATATGATCGCTGACAGCAATCATGGATTCAAGATGATAGGTGTTGGAAAGCTGGTTTCAAAATATCTGATGGGTGAGGATGTCGCCGAATTAAAACCATTTGCCTTCAGCCGCTTTGCTGAGGGTAAGACGTTTGGCGACTCGAACAGTCTATCACCATGGGTTTAGGGGCGCGCGCAACGGCGCTCGGAACCTTCAGATGGAGAGTAACTACCATGAAAAATAAACGCGGACTATTGGAAAGACTCGAAAGCGAGGTCATGCTGGTCGCAGAGGGTTATGTTTTCGAATTGGAACGGCGCGGATACATCAAGGCCGGACCCTTTGTGCCGGAAGTTGTGCTCGACTGCCCGGATGCGGTCAGCCAGCTTCACCGTGAATTCCTGCGGGCAGGCAGTGAAGTAATGGTGGCTTTAACATATTATGCTCATCGGGATAAGTTAAAAGACGTGGGACGGGAAGACGATCTGGAAGCATTGAATCGACAGGCTGTGCGGCTGGCGCGTGAGGTCGCCCGGGAGGGAGATGCCCTGACCGCCGGGAATATATGCAATACCTGGGCTTATGATCCGGACGATCAGCAACGATCCAAGAAAGTTGTCGGCGCCATGTATCAAGAGCAGCTGCAGTGGGCCGTGGAGGAAGGAATTGATCTGGTCATCGCAGAGACGAACGATTTCTTGGGAGAAGCCTTAATTGCAGTAGAGATCATAAAAGAACTGAATTTACCGGCTGTCGTAACTTTGGCGACCGTTCAACCTGAAAAAACCCGTGACGGCTATTTCTATGATGAGGCCTGCAAGATCCTGGAGGACAACGGTGCCGACGTTGTGGGGCTCAATTGTGCTCGCGGACCAGCTACCATGCTGCCGATTCTTGAAAAGATTCGACAAAAGGTTAAAGGATACGTGGCCGCATTACCGGTTCCTTATCGAACATCCGATGCTGCACCGACCATGGAGATCTTGAAACGAAATGGCGAACCTCAGGCATTCCCGATTGCCCTAGAGCCGTTCATGTTGACCCGCTTCGAGATGGCTGAATTTGCCCGTGCCGCCAAGAAAATGGGATTAAACTATGTAGGAATGTGTTGCGGCGGCGCCCCCCATCACCTCAGGGCTATGGCCGAGGCGCTCGATAAAACCGTAACGGCCAGTAAATACTCCCCGGCCATGGACTTGCATCCAATGCTGGGGACAGCGGTTCAAGAAAAAGATCAAAAATTCATCTCAGACTGGATGCGTTAAATATTATTTCAAAACACCATTGTTCGACCCTTTACCATTAATCCGCTCATATATGTAGAAATGGTACGGCACGACGGCATCGATGAAGTCGGACTTTATCACCTCGAAGTCTGATTCGGAAAACTCGGGGAAGTAGGTGTCGCCGGGCACTTCTCTTGGTAGCAGTGTCAGATAAACTCTATCGGCCGAGGACATGGTCTCCTGATAAATTTGGCCCCCGCCAATGATAAATGCCTCGCTTTCATCGGCAGGACAGGATTGAAGGGCGCTTTGAAGGTCATTTACGACGATGCAGTCCGGGGCAGTGTAATCCGTTTGGCGGGTAACGACGATGTTGGTTCTTCCGGGCAGCGCCCGGCCAATGGCCTCGTATGTTTTTCGGCCCATAATCATGGTATGTCCCATGGTGATCTCTTTAAACATTTTCTGCTCACCCGGAATCTTCCAAGGGATTTCACCCCTGTCACCAATTACACGGTTGGAAGCCATCGCAACAATTTGTGATATGAGCATATTGGTTACTCCTCCCTCTGTTTCTTGATAATTTATTTATACGTTCAAATTTATTTCTATATCGTTGGCCCAATTGCATGGCGCGTTTGAGATTCCCGATTTCACCGATCAATGCCAGGCACAGATGACACAAAAGGGGATGGTTCTTTTCCTATGCTGAAAGACCCGCAAGTCTGCGCAACACATTTGCCGATAAGGAGAAAAACCTGCCGGTAGTTGCCGGATATTGCAGCGCGATTTGCTGACTACCCTCAGGACCAGGTACTTTCGCCGGACCGTCGTCTCCCGGTCCGGCAAAAAAACAACTTCTCTGTGTTCTCTGTGTCTTTGTGGTGAATAATTCTTTAATCTTCAGGAGACCATGTCTGCTTATTTATGGCTAGCTCCAAACCAGGGCGCCGCCGGATTGATATTCGGTGACACGCGTTTCGAAAAAGTTCTTTTCCTTGTTGAGATCGGTAGACTGACTCATCCATGGAAAGGGATTACTGGTCCCGAAAACTTTTTTTAGCCGTATGCGCTCGAGCCGCCTGTCAGCGACATATTCCACATATTCACCGAATAGATGCGAATTAATTCCCAGGGTATCCTCCGGGCAAGCATCCTGGGCATATATTTTTTCCAGTTCAACCGACTTTATTATTAGTTCCGTAATCTCGGTCTGAAAAGCCACCGACCATACCGACGGATTCTCATCGATTATGGTGTTGATCAAATCGCAGCCGAAGGCCAGGTGAAGGCTCTCATCGCGCATGATATATTCAAACTGCTGACCGATGCCGACCATTTTATTCTGCCGTTTGAGCGCGAGCATCATCGCAAAACCGGCATAAAAGAAGATGCCCTCCATGATGACATAAAATCCGATTAAATCATGGATGAATTTTTGAATATTCTGTTCGCCCACGGTTGTAAAATCCGGATTGTCGACACTCCGGGTAAGGTCCACGACGAATTGATCCTTGTCTTTGATCGAAGGAATCGTTGCATACATGGTGTAAATCTCCTCCGGATCCAGACCCAAAGAGTCGCAACAATAAATGAACGTATCGGTATGGATGGCTTCCTCAAAGGCCTGTCTAAGCAAATACTGGCGGCATTCCGGGTTGGTAACATGATGATACACGGCCAGGACGATATTGTTTGCGGTGAGTGACTCTGCCGTCGAGAAGAAACCGAGATTCCATAATACGAACCGCCTCTCCTTGGGACTCAAAAAGGATGACGACCGCCATTGTTCGATATCATCCTGCATGGGGATTTCCTCGGGCGTCCAGTTATTGGCAATTCCGCTTTTATAGTATTCTCTTGCCCACATATAGGTCATGGGAAGTATTTTATTTGGATCCGTTTTAGAACTATTAATGATCGGCATGCGTATCTGCTCCTTTCAAGTCAAATACCAACCCTGACGGTGGCTTGCTGATCCCCCTGAAAGAGGGACAATTCGAATTGCAATATCACCCCGGATGGGCTGTGCACGCGGATGTCTCTTTTTACTTCCGCGGAGCCCTGCTGCGCGGGGTGTATACAGGGGCGGTGAATTTTCACTCTGTTTGATATAATCATTGACACACTTCGCAATCGGGATTCAATATGTCCTTATAATTAGTGACGGGCCTGGCGGTTGTTTTATCCCCCGAGCTGAAATTTCCATTGTCCCGGCCGGTCGCCGTCGGCGTTGAAGAATTCGGTTCATTCAGGTGACTTCTTTTTTGAGTAAAGTAGTATTTCACGGCATCAAGTGTCGATTTTTCGATCTGGCTAACCGCCATGGTTCTCAGATAATAAGTCGTCTTCAATCCCATTTCCCAGGCAGCGGTGTAGATTGCATCCATCTTTTTTCCGCTGGTCCCCTGCATGAAAACATTATGGGACTGACTCTGGTCGATCCATTTCGATCGCAGCGCCGTAATTTTTATCAGTAGAATCGGATCGATTTCAAAGACCTCTTTATAGAGTGCTTTCAATTCTATGGGAATCGATTCGATTTTATCGATGTTGCCGTCATAATACTTCAATTGGTCCAGCATATCCTCAGTCCACAAGCCCATCCGCTTCAAATCTTTTACCAGGTAGTCGTTCACCACTGTAAATTCGCCGCTCATGTTGGACTTGACATAAATGTTTTTGTAGATGGGCTCGATGCTTGGAAAGCAGCCGGCGATATTGGAAATGGTTGCCGTCGGTGCAATGGCCATCACATTCGAATTTCTCATCCCCCAGGTTGCAACCGATTCTTTGAGTGCATCCCAGTCCATCCGTTTTTTGCGGTTGACATTTACGGCCGCGCCCCTTTCTTTTTCAAGCACGTCAAGGCTGTCCAATGGAAAAATGCCCTGATCCCACAACGAGCCCTCAAAACTTTTATAGGCCCCGCGTTCCCGGGCCAGACCACAGGAAGATGCAATGGCATGATACGCGATGAACTCCATGGTTGCATCCACAAATTCAAGGGTATTTTCATCTTCGAACGGCAGCCGCAGTTTGAACAGCGCATCCTGCAAACCCATCAAGCCCAGCGCGATGGGACGATGCCTTAAATTGGCGTTTTCAGCCTCAGGCGTCGGATAAAAATTCAGATCGATGGTATTGTCCAGCATCCTGACGGCGGTTTTGATCGTCGCCGCCAGCCGTTGTTGGTCGATGGCGCTGTTTTGAATATGGTTCAAAAGGTTTAAGGAACCCAGGTTGCAGACAGCGGTTTCATCCGTCGAGTTGTTTAGCGTAATCTCGGTGCACAGATTGGAATTGTGAATCACCCCGATATGCTTCTGGGGCGAGCGGATATTGCAGGGGTCTTTGAACGTAATCCAGGGATGCCCGGTTTCGAACAGCCGCGTGAGCATTTTTCGCCAAAGCGCTACCGCATCGATCTTTTTATGGAGCTTTATTCGACCGGCGTCGGCTTCACGCTCGTAATATTCATAGCGTTCATTGAATTTTTTGCCATACAAATCGTGTAAATCCGGCACCTCATCCGGTGAAAACAGCGTCCAGGTCCCGCCGTTTTGAACCCGCTGCATAAATAGATCGGGAATCCAGTTGGCGGTATTCATGTCATGGGTTCGGCGGCGGTCATCACCGGTGTTTCTGCGCAAATCGAGAAATTCTTCGATATCGAGATGCCAGGTTTCGAGGTAGGCGCAGGTTGCCCCCCTGCGCTTGCCACTGCGGTTAATCGCAACGGTGGTATCGTTGGCGATTTTTAAAAACGGAACGACCCCCTGGCTCTGGACGTTGGTACTTGATATGTGCGCATTGGTGGCGCGCACCCGCGTCCAATCGTTGCCGATGCCCCCGGACCATTTAGACAACTGGGCATTGTCCCCTATGACTTTAAAAATATGCGTCAGATCGTCATTGACGATGCTTAAATAGCAGGAAGACAGCTGCGGGTGAGACAAGCCGGAATGAAAAAGGGTCGGCGTGGAGGGTATAAACGACAGCGACGACATCAGTTCATAAAATTCAAATGCTTTTTCCTCGCGATCTTTTTCCAGAATGGCCAGACCCATGGCAACACGCATCCAAAAGGCCTGGGGCGTTTCGATGAGTTGCTGCTGAGATTTGACCAAATAGCGTTCATACAGTGTTTGTACGCCGATATATTTAAAGACTGCGTCTTTGCTGAAATCCAGTTTGGAGGCGAGATAGTCAAGATCAAATGTTAAAAGGCGTTCATCATAAAGTTTGTCGGCCACGCCGCGCTGAATGCCTCGAACAAATGCTTTCCTGGCTTCCAATTCGAAATTAGCACGGTACACCGACTTTAGGATAACGCGTTTATATATTCTCTGGATCAGCAATCTGGCGGCAACAAAACTCAGTTGGGGCTCTTTTTCGATAAATGCAACGGTGGAAAGAAGCAGCACCTTCTCTAAATCCGTCGTCGTTATTTCGTCATAAATATTTTTTAGTAACTCCTCATAGATCAACTCAATATCGATGCTGATTTCATGACCTGCCCCTGCCCGTGTCAACGTGTTCATCACTTTTTCTTTATCAAACGGCACAAGATCGCCGCTTCTTTTACGAAGCTTTAAGCGGCCCTGTTCAGCTTTTTCGGCAACCGTCCGTTTCTTTTGATCACGGATCTTGGCGCGACTCTCGCGGTAGAGGATGTATCTTTTCGAAATTTCATACAACCCATGATTTACCAGGTTTTTCTCAACGACATCCTGAATGTCCTCAACACCGATGGACGCATCCGTGAAGATGGTATGGACCTCATTGATTATATCTGCAATAACCCGCTCGAACTGGTCTGATTCGTCAGGATATTCAGCCGCTTTCCAGGCCTTTTCGACGGCCTTTTTGATTCGATCCGAATCGAATAAAACTTTCTCGCCGTTTCTTTTGGTTACATAGTAATGCGCCATCGCTAGCATCCTTCATCTAAATTAGACACCTGCATTTCGCACAGGCCCTCCAAAGGCGGAAAAATCGGAGGCTTTCATATTCTCATTAATATTCATGCAAATTTCAGGAAATATGACAGCTGAGCACATAGATAACGCCGTGCCTTGGGCCGTGCCTGGGGTAGATCAGAGGCCGTTGGAGGGTGTATCTAACGCAGAAGGAGCAACCTGAGCCCTGTCCGGCGCACTAGAAGTGTCCGAATCAAGGCACAAAAAATCCGTTGCCCGGTGAGTCAGTCGTCATACTGATTGAATTTCAAGAACGCAGTGAAATAAAACCGATATATACACTATATATAGTGATTGAAAAAAATCAACCACCATATATAGATATTTTTACATTTAATCGATCGCATGACGATCCGATATCATAGCGTAGTTTCCAACCCAGTCCCCCTGCGCAACCACAACATAATGTGTTTGCCGGGGGATTGACATACAAGATTTCTGGTATACGTTTTTAAAAGTTGTAACTGCTTTTATTACTGCCATTCATCGCAAGCTTTCCGTGTTTAAATAATTCAGGGTTCGGGGAGTTTTCGGATGGAATGACCGTCGTTCCTGCGAAGGCAGGAATCCAGTAGCGTTTAATCCGGATGATCTAAACCCTCACAGTCTCTGGATACGCTTAAAAAACTCCCCGACCTGTGAAATAATTAGGAACTTCTTAACAACCGGTAGAAATCATTATGAAACAATATCTCGAATTATTACATCATGTTAGAACAAACGGCGTCTTCAAGGACGATCGCACGGGTACGGGAACCATAAGCGTATTCGGGTACCAGATGCGCTTTGATCTGTTCGCAGGATTTCCGGCGGTCACTACCAAAAAACTGCATTTTCGTTCAATTATCGGCGAGTTGCTATGGTTTTTGAGTGGTGACACGAACATCAATAGTCTTCACGAAATGGGGGTGTCGATTTGGGACGAATGGGCCGACGAGAACGGCAACCTGGGTCCCATTTACGGCTATCAGTGGCGCTCCTGGCCAACGGCCGATGGAAGGCATGTTGATCAGATCACCCGGGTGCTGGAGCAGATAAAATCGAATCCCAGTTCTCGACGTCATATAGTGTCGGCCTGGAACGCGGGTGAGATCGAAAAAATGGCGCTACCGCCGTGTCACTCGATGTTTCAATTTTATGTGGTCGACGGCCGTCTGTCCTGCCAGCTGTATCAGCGCAGCGCAGATATCTTCCTCGGCGTTCCCTTCAACATCGCTTCCTATTCTTTGCTGACCCTGATGATTGCGCAAATTCTGGGCCTCGAGCCAGGGGATTTCGTGCACACGCTCGGCGATGCCCACCTTTATCTCAATCACCTGGAACAGGCGGATATTCAGCTTACGCGCCAGCCGCGCGCGTTGCCGCAGATGAAACTCAATACCGAAGTGGACTCGCTCTTTGATTTCAAATACGGGGACTTCGAGATAGTCGGCTACGACCCGCATCCCGGCATTCCGGCGCCGGTGGCGGTTTAGGGCTCGTTTTCGGTTTCGCATTCGAGAGGGTACAGATCGAAGGCATCGGCCCGAGCTTCTCTGGGGGAGTGCACCCGCTCTTTCGACAGTTGGCCGGCTGTAAGGGCGACTTCCGGGACATCCGTTGTTGACTGAGTTGACAAACTTTTACCCTGTTGTGTCCAGGCTATAGAGTTCCACTTCAATCCACTGTTGCCGATCATTTACGGTCTTGAACCTTGTGTCGTAAGTTTCATTTCTAACGGATTTTTTTCGGCTGAGATTTACATAAAGAAGGCAGGGTTATAGGCAATATACAAGATGTGTCTCTATTCCGTATGGTGTTGATTTTTATTGACTTTTCAGATGGTTTTGCTACAATTGGTTTTGTCTGAATATCAAAATGATTCATCCTTTACCCCCCGGCGGATAAAGAATGGTATAATTGAAATGCACTTCCCCGCGGCAAACCACGGGATTCCGTGACGGATACATTCTATCCTGGCGCAGGAAACTGCGGGAAATAAAACCCGGCAGATTTAGCAATCTCCACCGCGCAATCATTGTAATATGTCTATTCTGCCTGCCCTGTGAAATTCGAAGACCAATTCACCGGGGCCTGCTCTGTGAAATACCTGTCCAGTGAAATGCCTGCCCAATGAAATGCGAAGCCTATTTCATCGGGGCGTAGCCTTTTTCTCCGGGACGAAATCCGTGGATTAAAAACCCCGCTCACATAATTTAGGAGTTGGATTATTCTGTAACCCGCCGGATTGACAAGAAAGCAACGGACAGGCTTTTACAATCTTGGAAGCCGTCGTTCGTTAATGCGGCCTTTCGTCTATATCGGCGCAGTATATGGACTCCTGTAAAAACGGCTGACAGCTAAAACTTGGAGGATTGGGTGTGAAGACACTTCCTTTAAAGACAATTTCGGCCCTAGTGATCCTGGCCTTGATTACGCTGTTTCATGGCGCCTACCAGGGACATGCGGAAAACGACGACGGGCGGAAAATTTACTACACGCTGTTAAAAGGCACCATCAATAAAAAATTGGCCGATGATTTTGAATCCGTTTTGGAAGAAGCCGAGAAGGCCAATGCGAAAGTCCTTATCCTTGAAATCGATACATATGGCGGCCGGCTGGACGCTGCCGTGAGAATCAAGGACAAATTGATTGACACAAAGATAAATACGATCGCATTCGTCAATAAAAAGGCAATCTCAGCCGGGGCTTTAATATCGCTGGCCACAAAACATATCGTTATGGCCCCGGGAAGTACCATCGGGGCTGCAACACCTGTAAAACTTACCTATTGGGATGAAAAGCCGGCCAGTGAAAAGGTTATATCCTATTTTAGGAAAGAGATGAAATCAACGGCCGAGGCCGGCAACCACCCCGGGGATATTGCTGCGGCGATGGTAGATCCCGATCTTCAGATTGTGGGGGTCGTGGAAAAAGGCAAGCTCCTGACCTTAACCACCAAAGAAGCAATACGTCTAAAAGTGGCTGAGCATGAGGTGAAGGATCTCGGGGAACTTTACCATAAGTTTCAGCTTGAGGGGGTAACAATAGAAAATCGTCCGATACCCTGGACGGAGAAAGTAGCGGAGCTGATGCCCGACCGGAAAACAATGTTTAATCCGACATTACTATGGTTTCTGCTGGGCCTGGCACTGATATTTCTGGAGTTCGTGGTGCCGGGTGTGATCCTCGTTTTTTTCGGGATCGGTGCATGGGCTGCGGCGGTCACAACCCACGTCGGCCTGACAGCATCTTTTCAGTCCCAGCTGCTGTTATTTGCATTCACCTCGATCCTGCTTCTGGTGGTCCTGAGGAAATGGATTAAGGGCAGGTTCTACGGGCATGTGGGCGATGTGCAGGACCAGGCTAAAAACATGGACGAATTTACCGGGCAAAGTGTCGCCGTTTTGCAGGACGTGATTCCAAACAAAATGGAAGGCGCAGTGGAATTCAAAGGTGCAAGATGGCGTGCGGTTTCCGATGAGCATATCAAAAATGGAGAAAGGGCTATAATAACAGGCGTTGATGGCATCACTTTGAAAATTCGCAAAAGAGAGGAGAAATAAAATGGATAACTTCGGCATCGGTACGATTGTTACAGCCGGTATTGTTTTACTTATTGTTGTCACAATTATTAAGACCGCTCGAATAGTGCCTCAGAAGTCGGCTTTTATCATAGAGCGACTGGGCAAATACGCAAAGACCCTGGAGGCCGGGTTTCACATACTGGTTCCTTTTATCGAACGTGTTGCCTATAAGCATTCTCTAAAAGAGGTGGCTGTGGACGTTCCATCACAGAGCTGCATAACCCGGGACAATATTGCCGTGGAGGTTGATGGCGTTTTATATTTGCAGGTAATGGATCCTAGTAAAGCAAGCTACGGTATCGAGAACTATATGTTTGCTTCAACGCAGCTGGCCCAAACCACCATGCGCTCAGAAATCGGCAAGCTCGAACTGGACCGCACATTCGAAGAGCGCGAGAATATAAACGGCGCCATCATCGAAGCGGTTGATAAGGCATCCGATCCCTGGGGGGTAAAGATTACGCGCTACGAAATCAAGAATATAGAACCCCCGGACAGCGTAAAAGACGCTTTGGAAAAACAAATGAGAGCCGAACGTGAGAAACGGGCGGCCATAGCTGAATCCGAGGGACAGCGTCAGGCCATTACGAACGTTGCCGAGGGCGATAAACAGGAAGCGATAAAAAAATCCGAAGGCGAAAAAATGAAAAGAATAAACGAGGCCGAAGGTCGCGCCAAGGAAATCGAACTGATTGCCAATGCAACTGCGGAAGGTATCCGGAAAATTGCCGAATCCATCAAAGCACCGGGAGGGATAGACGCGGTCAATCTGCGCGTCGCTGAACAGTACATCCGGGAATTCGGAAATCTGGCCAAAAAGAACAATACCGTGATCATCCCATCGAATCTGAGTGATATCGGCGGCATGGTCGCTTCGGTGAGCAGTTTGCTTAAATCCTCTGCCGTAAGCTCAGTGAAGCCGTCCGGTCAGGCGGAATAAGAAATTTCAGTTCACATCCAAGAGCGGCAAAGGGGCGCGGATGACACGCAATGGTCAGGGACGTCCCTTCCTTTAAAATGCGAACTATGAGGCGAAATCTGTGGATTAAGAAACAATATAAGTGTCACAGATTATAAATTTAAACACAGACAGTATTTTCAAAGAACATACGCATATTTGCATGAAAAAAATAATATAGCGGTTGTCACAAGTTACTTTTACCTGGAAACGTTATAAGAACCTCCTTATTTTGTAATGGCTCCAACGGAACGTATTTATGACAACCGCTATAAATCTTTCTTCGGGTCGCTCATTTTAAAAATACCTTCCTATTTGTTCAAATTATTGCTTCAACTTATATCGATTGTACGAACTAAATTATTAAATCTTCAGCAAATTGTGAATTAATTTCTTCAGACTGTCAAAAAAGATTGACATCGTGCTCGATAGGCGCACTCAATCATGTTGCCTTCCCCATCATCCTACAAGATCGCACTCGCGAATTCGGATCGCTATGCATTTCTCCGCAAAGGACTTGGCTCAAAAGCCTCACCTCCCTCTCCAGGCCGGTTTTACCGGCGCTTTCAGGATGTCACCTTCATCCAATTTTTAGCCACTTATCCTGATTATCCTTGACAATTGAAATTACTTCATAATATTAAAATTTTAGCGGCGTGCTCAATTCCGACTATATCCGGCACTCAGCGTTGATTCGAATAAACTTCTCTCTACTACTCATGCCCATTTGCAGGACGGATACTCAACTCTCTATTTTCTTACTTCTTAATAATATTTTGGTTAGTCTCAAACAACAAAATATACCTTGAAGGCTTTTCGGATTTATCATGAGCGAAAGCAAAATGCATCTCGATGTTTAGAGGAGACATTGTCAGGGGTGTCAATGGGATATTGACGAACTTTAACCAATTTCTAGCTCGGATTTGGGATCTGTAAGTTAACGATTCGCCGCGAAGCGGCACTGGTGGTGCATTTGCTTGAATGAATGAAATTCAGCGTGTGCCTACCAGAAAATTTCGGTTCAGCTAAGATTTTTG
>Ga0126331_1000076_pt1 | contig 42886 bp, 38 predicted proteins | sample InaspJWI98metaG_FD_96379 | JGI IMG/M metagenome (GOLD analysis project Ga0126331, IMG submission 96379) | Marine gutless worms symbiont microbial communities from Oahu, Hawaii - Inanidrilus sp. 2 OAHU.JWI-98 metaG | ecosystem: Host-associated > Annelida > Digestive system > Unclassified | place... | reverse complement strand
GGTGGTTACTTCTTTTTACGGCTCCCAAAATCGCCCATGGCTTCTTTTCTTTTCTTGGCCGAAGCGCAGGCCAGCCAGGCCTCGATTTCATACTCCATCAGTGCTTCCAGGCTCGCTTCGCCCCGGGCCATGAGCAGCCCTTTTTTAATCATTTTAATCGAGAATGCAGAATTGGCGGCTATTTTTGTGGCCATTTTTCGGGATTCATCCATCAGGCGCTCAAGGGGGACAGCTCTGTTAACCAGGCCGATCCGCTCTGCCAGTCTTCCGTCAATATACTCACCGGTAAAAAGAAGTTCTCTGGTTTTGGCCGGTCCGATCAGATTCTGAATCAGCCGCATGGCACCTCCGGTGACCGAAGAAGATACTTTGGCCTGGGGGGTTCCGATTTGCGACTCCTCGGCAGCCAGACGGATGTCACATGCCAGCGCCAGCTCACATCCGCTGCCCAGAGCGTATCCGTTAATGGCTGCAATCGTCGGCTTTTCAAAGCGAATGATCTGCCGGGATGTCTCCTGAACCTCGACCAGATAGTCACGCTGGTCATCCAGGCTTCGATTCTTGGATTCTTTCATGTCTGCCCCGGTAGAAAATGCATTGCCTTCACCGGTGACAATTACGACTTTGACATCCGGATCGCTTTTTATATCTTCCAGCGCAAATCTTATTTCGAGCCACATCTGTAGATTCATGGCATTTAGTACTTTGGGCCGGTTCAATTTTATGGTAGCGATTTTTTCTTCCTGCTCACAAATGATGCATTCAAATTCCATTCAAATTCTCTCCATGTCTAAACAGGATGCCGTACCCAACCGGATTGGGGCATCATTCATTTTTATCAAACATAGATATCCTGCTCCTCTGGGCCAGACGAAGATCCCGTTATCGGGGGTCAGAGGCAACTGGCTATGCCCTAGACGATTGTCTCGGGGCGAATAATATATTCGAATGATACTCCGTTGATTACAGGCAGTCCATTAATGTTACCAAAAACGCGATCGTCAGCCGATATGGGGCATCAGCGTCCATTTAACATACCAGCTCTTTGCCTGCGTGTCTTCATCCAGGCAAAGGATGCCGGCGTTTTGAAATTTGAACACCAGGTTTTCAGTTGAACCTGTCGTCAGATAGGATGTCATGCGCTCCATAAAGGGCAGATGACCGACAAGCATCAGATTGTCATTGCTGGTAACTGCTGCGGCAAAAGCAGCGACATCATCCAGCGGTTTTAAACCCGGTCGCTCTTCGACATGATCCGGTATATCTAAAGCGGATGCAAATATTTCTGCGGTTTGCAGGGCGCGTTTTTTTCCGCTGTGGACAATTCCGCTGACCTTAATGCTGTAGCCTTTTGCAACAGACGCAATTCGTTCAGCTTCTGCTCTGCCTTCCTCGGAAAGCCCCTGCTGCGGATCAATATCTTTCGCTAAACTCTTGCCGTGCTGAACAAGATAAAGGGCCATGATCCGTCTCCTCCTGAAAAGTTATTGCCATCTTCTTCGTAAAAATATATATTATACTTTCATTGTGTGAATATGACAGGCTTTCATCAAGGCGCCCAGGCGCTTTCGGTAAAAAACTGTGTTGAAGGCCTATCATACCACGAAACGCGGATTACTGTAAGACGAAATCTATTCCTCCAAAGGCGTTTATCATGCCGGAGTGGCTATCATGCGAATCGTAACCAGACCCGATTTTGACGGTGTTATATGTGCGGTACTTTTGTATGAAGCGGAAGATATCAGCGAACCGGTGCAATGGGTGGAACCGAGCGATATGCAAAAAGGTCTGGTTGATGTTTACCCTGGCGATATTATCGCCAATTTGCCCTATAACGAAAAGTGTGCTCTGTGGTTTGATCATCACTTTACGAATAGAATCGACTCGCCTTTTAAAGGTGCTTTTAAAGATACACCCTCGGCTGCAAGAATCATTTATGATTATTACGACGGCAAATGGAGCAGAAATTACAGCTCACTTGTGGATGCGGCCGATAAAATCGACGCAGCAGATCTGTCGCTGGACGAGGTGCTGCATCCTGAAAAATATGAATATGTTATGCTGGCGTTGACGGTATCAAACCAGAACGATCCGGACGAATCTTATTGGAACAGGCTGGTTGCGCTTTTCCGACACAACGATATTCAGGCGGTTGTAAAAGATCCCGTGGTAAAAGAACGCTGCCGGGAGAGTGTTGAGGAGAACAGGAAATACGAGAAGTACTTAAAAGGTTACACACTGATGAACGGCCCGGTGGCCGTCACCGACTTTCGATCTTTTGATAAGGCGCCCTCCGGCAACCGTTTCCTGGTCTACTCCCTGTTTCCGCAAGCAGTTGTGCATGCGCGAATTCGATTCGATGCAAAGGACAAACAGCGGGTCGTCGTCAACGTAGGGCACAGCATCTTCAACCGCGGCTGCAATGTGAATGTCGGTCTGTTGCTGTCCAACTTTGAAGGCGGCGGACATCACGGTGCCGGATCCTGCAGATTTCACGTCAGCAAAACTGATGAATATTTGCCCCGCATCATCGATGTGCTTGTACGCAACAAAGCTTTAAGCTAGAATACCCCTCCTGCGCGGTGATGATCCCGTCATAGAAAGCGGCGAAGCCGCGCTCCATGATTATCGTATCACGATTACATCATCATCTTCCTGAGAAATTCCACCGTCTCGCTCGGTTCGGGGCGGGCGGTGTAATCTGCATTTACATCATACCAGCGAATGACTGAATCCTGGTCGATAACGTAGCGTGAAGGCATGGGCAGGCGCCAGGTACCGTCGGCGTTGAACCTTTCAAGGTCGATATTGGCAGATTTGTATAGCTTGCTTAGATCATCCGATAGATCATAGATCAATCCGTATTTTCCGGCCAGCTTGCTGCCCGGATCGCTGAGGATATCGAAGGTCAGGTGATGCTTTTTAATAATTGCGCGATTGAATTTTTCGACCTGCGGTGTAATGGCGACGAGTGTGGCGCCCAGCTCGACCATATCACTGGCTGCTTCCTGTAGAGCTTCCAGCTCCAGGTTGCAGTACGGTCACCAGGCGCCGCGATAAAAAGTCAACACCATCGGTCCTTTTTTCAGAATATCCGCAGAATTCACCGCGACACCTTCGGCGTTTTGCAGCTCAAATTGCGGTGCGCGATCACCGGTTTTGAGAACACGGTCCAAGATACCGGAATTTTTTAGTGATGCAACTGCGTTGCCGATGACTTCCAGAGCTTCAGGGGGCATTTTTTTAGCCGAAGCCGCTTTTAAGCCCTCAATTTTTTCTTTCAGACTCATTTTTTCTCCAAATTATTGATAGTTTGTAATAGTCCAGCCACTAAGGCACCAAGCCACGAGGTTAAAGTATAATTCTGTAGATTCCTCTCTTTTTGACAAAAGATTAAACTTTATCATCACGCTTCGTGACTTCGTGTCTTATTGGCTGAACCTTTACGATAGTTTTTGATTTTTGGGCCGAAATCATCCCGGACATTTTAACTATTAAGATAGGTCTTTATTTTCGTTTTTCAAATACCGCATCAGCCGTTGATGATTTGTTGTCAATCACGGTGGGGTGTTGGTTGCACCCAGCGATTGGTGCTGCCGTCGTAAAACCACTTGTCCGGAAATCCACGGCGATTTACAAAGGTGGGGCTATCGGCCCAGCCGGCTAGCTCTTTATATGCCTGGTGTATTTTGCGGAATGCGGCGCTGTCGCCGCCGCGGTCGGGATGGTGTTTCATGGCCTGCTGGCGATAGGCGGATTTAATAATGCGATGCAGTTCAGAAGATTCCAGGATGGATTTGCCGAGTTTTAAACGGATCAAGGATTTGCCCTTTACACTCGGTATTCTTATTTCCATCGGTTCGACGGAATCGGCGGATGAACCGTTGCGCTGGGCCTGTTCAAAAACGAATTGAGACGCGAGGTATTTGCGGTTGGTTCGTTTTCTTTCCGCCCACCAGGCATTGCCGAGCAAATCGGCCATCCGGCAGAAATCATCAACCGGCTTTCGCCTGACGGAGCGTGGATAAATAAAGCTGAATATTTCTCGGGCGCCGTAGGGCAGAACATCCATGATGACCGTGTCGGCCGTAAAGTAAAAAGTGGCAAAACGCGTATTGAGCGCTTTGAGCAAGCCGGTCCTGATATTCAGGGTGCGGCGCAGTTTTTGCCGACATTCTATGGAACAGTATTTACGGCGCCCTATGTTCCGGCTGGTACCGCACGATAAACAACCGTTCGATAAATCTTCGATCACTGTAACTTCACTGTTGGGTGTTGTTTTGTCCATGGCATGCGCATGCGGTCAGGTGCCGATACATAAAAATGCTTGGTGAAAAGATCCATGGAACCTGTTTCTCTTTTGGATGATTGTGTTCATGCACTTTCAGCAACGTGCCGAAACAGTATCCCATATGATATGTCCGGCTCGCAAATATCTCAACCCCTAACCCTTACCATTCGGATTGAAGATTTATGGAAGTCGCTCCCGGCCGTCGTAGCCGTAGGCTACTATGGCGGAGTCGGCTTGCTCCATCATTTTTTAATAGGCCTTTAAAATTGATCCGCCGGAGGCGTACCTCAAATCTTCAACCTTCAATCTTCAATTATTTTAGGTTCTGATTTTCGCACAACCTGTCACCTGTTACATATACAGGTGGCAGGGGTACAATCAAGCAAAAATCAATTCAAAGGAACATTTACCTTGGACCCTTGCGATAGGGTGACTGGCGGGAATGGTTTTTAGGGTTGATGAAACCCGGGAATTTCACTATGAACAAGCCTGGTGCACCACAGTCCGACGAAGGATTGTTCGGAGTCGTGTTTGCAGCGAGGAAGAGACCCGTTCCGGTGGTTTACAAACCAATTCTTTGGAAACACTTGGTCGAATCAGATTTGTGACGTATCATCTTAGAGGAGAATGACATGAAGATCGATTGGTTCCCGGGCTTGTTATGTCTTGTATTGATTGGGGGCTTTCCCCCAGCGGCTATGGGTGAGGATATCCCTGTCTCTGAAGCAACCGCCGAGTGTCTTGATTGCCACGCATCGGCCCATCCGGGCGTTGTGAAGGACTGGCAAGGCAGCCGTCATGCGGCGACTATGCCCAAACAGGCCATGGCCGTGAAGGGCGCGGAGCGCAAAATTTCCAGCGCTGCGGTTCCGGAAAACCTTCAGACGGTTGCTGTGGGCTGTGCAGAATGCCACACATTAAGGGCTGAAGAACACGCAGATACTCTCGAACACAACGGCTACGATGTCCATTCTGTTGTAAGTCCCAAAGATTGTGCCACCTGTCACAGTGAGGAAGTTGAGCAGTTTGACCAAAACCTTATGTCCAACGCCCACGGCAATCTGGCCGAAAACAAAGTCTACCAGGCTTTGCAGGTCAGCATTATCGGCCAAAGCCGCAGAAACAAAGGACAGCTGACCATTGAACCGGCCAATGCGCTGACCAAAGCCGACGCCTGTTACTATTGCCACGGCACACGACTGGCGGTAACCGGCAAAGAAATTCGCGATACGGAACTGGCCGGCGAACTCGAATTCGCGGTAATCAGCGGCTGGCCGAACCAGGGTGTCGGTCGTATCAATTTGGACGGCAGTCGCGGATCCTGCACTGCCTGTCACACCCGCCACGCTTTTTCCATCGAAATGGCCCGCAAACCCTATACCTGCAAAGAATGCCATGTGGGGCCCGACGTGCCGGCTTTTCCGATATATGCGGCCAGCAAACATGGCAATATTTTTTCATCCCGTAACCGGGACTGGAATTTTAACGCCGTTCCCTGGACCGTCGGTAAGGATTTCAGTGCCCCCACGTGTGCGACCTGTCACGCCAGCCTGCTGGTAAATACCGATGGGGAAGTCGTGGCCCCAAGGACGCACCGCATGAACGATCGCCTGCCCTGGCGAATTTACGGTTTGATATATGCCCATCCGCATCCGCAATCGGCCGATACGACCATCATCCGCAATAGAGACGGCCTGCCGCTGCCGACCGATTTTAGTGGCGTTCCGGCATCCAAATATCTGATCGACGAAAAGGAAATGAAGATCCGCACTGAAAGTATGCAGAAGATTTGCCTGGGGTGTCATGCCACGTCATGGGTGCAGGGCCACTGGGAAAAGTTCGAAAATTCGATTCAACAGACCAATAATGAAGTCCGCACCGCCACCGGATTGATACAGGATGTCTGGAAGCATGGTTTCGCCACCGGTTTGGATCACGGCAGCAATCCTTTTGACGAAGCCGTCGAAAAAAAATGGCATTTGATCTGGCTGTTTTATGCCAATTCCATCCGTTTTACTTCGGCCATGGCCGGGGGCGGGGATTACGGGGTGTTTGCCGGCGGGCGGTATCAGATGTCGTTGTCAATCGCAGAACTTCAGGAATGGCACGATCTCAGGCAGGGGCTTAAGAAGAGTAAATAGTTATTATAAAATGCCGCGTATGAAGAGGATTACATATCAATGAGAACATTCGTCGCTCTTGGTGCCTCTTTTTGCTTCTTGGGTGTAGTGGCCGGCTCGCTGGGTTCCCATGGACTCAAAGATCTGATCATCCGGATGGGCGGGGTGAATAACTTCAACCTCGCAACCGACTACATGTTTTACCATGGATTGGCCCTGATAGCCGTAGGAATGCTGAAGCACTGGTTTCCGAAAACTCATTTCCAGTATCCCGGCTGGCTGTTCGTGAGCGGAACGATCTTATTCCAGGGTAATTTATATCTGATTGCCATCGGCGGTATTCGTGCAATGCAGGTGTTAACACCGGTCGGTGGCATGTGTTTGATGCTGGGTTGGGTTTTCCTCGTCCTAATGGCAGCTCGGATCAAGGTTGAAGCCCGGTAATGGTTGCAGCCTGTTCCATTAATCGGCTTGCTCAAGTTTCGAACCTCGAAAACTGCGTAAAATAATGGCCTAATCCGATTTGCCGCCAGGATTTGAGAAGAGTTATGCGCTCTATACGGAAATGCATTTTTGCGAGAGGCGCTATCAAACCCAGCGAAGCAGGTGGCCCAATATTTGGGATTCGGCAATCGCTCAGGAATTGATGAGGGCATCGTAGCAGCCATCCCAAATATTGGGCCACAACCAGCACTTTAAGCGTAATCCAAGATAGCGCCTCTCGCAAAAACGCATTTCCTCCGTATACTATGAGCGAAACACATTTTTCGATTCACGTTTAATGTAAATATTGGGTGCGAAAATTGATTCAACTTGTTAATCCGATTTTTTTCAGATGATGTCCAGTGGGACGTTACATAATCCTATTATACAGGCGAGTGGTCTAACCCGCCTTTACTCCTTGGGAAAGACCGATGTCATCGGCATTAGCCGAGTGGACCTGAACATCGCTCAGGGTGAACTCGTGGTGCTCAAAGGAAACAGCGGTTCCGGGAAAAGTACCCTGCTGTCCCTGCTGGCAGGCCTGGACCGTCCAACCCGCGGGCAGCTGACAGTCGCCGGTCACGATTTGATGCTCTCTTCTGAAACGGCACTCACGCAATTTCGCCGGGAAACAGTCGGTATGGTTTTTCAATCCTTCAATTTACTTCCAACCCTGAGCGTAATTGAAAATGCCGTCCTGCCGGCGCTGCTGGCCGGCGCGCCGTATGGTGATGTTAAAACCAAAGTCATGGCGTTGCTAAAGTGGCTTAACCTTGAACACCGGCGGACACACCTGCCGTCCCAGCTGTCCGGAGGCGAAATGCAGCGTACCGCAATTGCCAGAGCCCTGATTAACGATCCGCAAATTATTCTGGCCGACGAACCCACGGGTAACCTCGACAGCCGCAACGGTGCGGCGGTTATTGAATTGCTGGCGGATCTGAACCAGAGATGGCAGCGGACCGTGGTCATTGCGACCCACAGCAGTCTTGCCGATTCTTACGCATCCATGAAGATCCTTCTCAAAGACGGAGAAATTGCCGGCCGCACATGAAAGACGTTCTTCTTTTTTTTCGCCTATTTTTATGGTTCAGTGTTCGTTATCTGCTGATGCACCGCATGCGCGCATTGGCCGTCATCATGGGTATTGCCCTTGGTGCGGCGGTGTTTACCAGCGTTCGTCTATCCGTGCACGCCTCTATCGAATCTTTTTCAAACAGTATGGATTTGATTACCGGCCGGGCCGACCTGGTTCTTGTTCGTCCCGGCGGGCGCCTGCCGGAGGATATCACGACAACAGTTTTAAAATATCCCGACGTCGCCGGCGCTTCAGCCGTGCTGACCGCCTATGTCAAACCGGCACCGGCCAGCTCCGAGCCATTTCTTCTTATCGGTTTCGATCCGGTGCTCGATCGCAGCTTCCGGGACTGGCGCCTGCGTCGCCCAAAAAACTCCGAGACCGGGCAATGGGTTGATCTGCTTGCAAAACCGTACACATTCATTCCGACCGACAAGCTGGCCCAAAAATACGGCTGGAAAACGGGCGACGAGATAAACCTGATTCATACCAGGCAAGAGGCAAGGCTGCATATACTGGGCGTTTTAGAGCCCGAGAACCTTGCCATAGCGGAAGGCGGGCGACTGGCTATTACGGATATCGCGACCTTCCAGGAATTTACCGGAACGCTCGGACAAGTGGACCGCATCGATATCAGATTAACCCCGGCAGCAGCCACCGATATTGATTTCGCCGTCCGACGTATTCTGGCAACCCTGCCCGACGGTGTCCGCATCGAATTGCCCTCGGATACCAAAAAATCCGGACGGCTGATGATTCGCTCCTATGAGTTGAATCTGTCGATTTTAAGCTTCGTTTCACTTTTTGTCGGCATGTTTCTCGTCTACAGCCTGGTTGCCTTAAATGCCGCAACCCGCCGCCACGAGTTGGCCGTGTTGCGTTCTACCGGTGCCTCATCAAAGCTTCTCTTGCTTCTATTTCTGGCGGAAGGCGCGCTGTTCGGAATGATTGGCTGGACAGTCGCCATTCCGATGAGCAGTTTCCTGGTGAAATACCTATTGCACGGCGTGAGCCGAACCATATCCACCCTCTTTGTCCAAGTCCATGTGGAACACCTCAACCTGGATTTGTGGGAGCTGCTGCTCTCTTTGGGTGTAACAGTGTTCATCTCAGTTTTGGCGGCGCTGCAGCCGGCCCGTGAAGCCATGCTGGTTTCACCCCATGAAGCGCTGACCCTGTCGCGTGAACAGCAAACCCGGCAACAGACCGCCCGAAAACTTGCAGTCGTAAGTATTCTGCTGGTAATCTGTGTCTGGCCGTTGTCGCGGATTCCGCAGTTAGCCGGACTGCCGCTCGCCGGTTATACGGCGATTCTGTGTTTATTTGTCGGATTTGCTCTGCTGGCGCCATGGGGGCTGCAGAAATTGGGCGGGGCATTTTCACCATTGCTCAACCGCCTGGCCGGTATATCCGCCTATCTGGCCGGATGCTATGTGCGCGACAGCGGCACGCGTACGGCTGTCTCCGTCGGGGCTTTGATAACGGCGGTGGCGCTTTTTACGGCACTGGCCATCATGATCAACAGTTTCCGCGGAACCGTGGCGCTGTGGGTGCACCAGACCGTGGGCGGCGATCTGTTCGTATCCGCAAAGATGTCGGCTTTAAACCGTTTTCACGACCCACTGCCCCTATCATTGGTAAACGGTTTGCGCCAACTGGAGACGCCAGTGGACATCGTGCCGAGCAGGCAGTTTCGGTTGAAACACGCAAATTTCGTCTACGATCTGGATGTGATAAACCTGGAGGCGTTTTTGCGTTTTGGCAATTTTGTCTGGGTTGCAGGTGATCCGCTGCAGGTTCGGCCGCGTCTGATACGCGGGGAAGGCGTCCTTGTTTCGGAAGTATTTTCCAACCGCACCGGTCTGAAGCCGGGAGATATATTTCAGACTCAAATCGAAACATTCCGCATAGAATTGCCGGTTCTGGGCATTGTCAGGGATTATCGCACCCATGGCGGTGTCGTCTTTTACCACCTGCCTTCGTTTAACAAACGTTTTTTCGATCCGGGCTGGAGTGGTGTGCGGCTGTTTTTCCGTCAGCGCCCGGATGATCGGCAAAGAGCCATTGCCAACCTGCGACAGGAAGTGATCGACCGTTGCGGCAGCCACCTGGACATGACCAACGGGGCTGAACTGCGGCAGGCGATACTGCAAATTTTTGATGAAACCTTTGCCGTCACGACAGTGCTCCTTCTGATTGCCCTGATCATTGCGGCTTTGGGCATCACCATCACCCTGGCGGTGCAGGTCCTTGAGCGGTCCCGCCAGCTCAACACCCTGTTTGCCGTCGGAGCCAGTACCGGCCAGATTCGCGCAATGATTTTTTGGGAAGCGGCCCTGCTGATTGTCGCCGGTGAAGGAGCCGGTTTGCTGTGTGGTTTTGTTCTTTCTTATCTGCTGATATATGTGATCAACGTTCAGTCCTTTGGCTGGTCGTTCCTCTACCGAATCGACTGGCAGACCCTGGTAATGTCTTTGCCGTTGATTATTGCGGCAGCGTTGCTGGCCGCTGTGCCGGCAATCAAGTTAATATTTAAAGAACCGCCGGCGGTGCTTTTGAGGGAGCGCTAAGGATTTGCGAGAAATAAATTTACAAATTTGGTAATTGAAGACTCCGGCCGGCAAGACGCGGAATAGCAGGAATATCAAGTCTAATTCGGGCTTCCGCAACCTAACCGGACGGGATGGATCGACTTCCAAAATATGAAGTTATATTTGAGCGAGCCCAAAGGTGAAAAAAAGGTGCACCGATCTTCTCGGTACGCCCTTTTTCAAATTTGTGTAATTACCTAAACGACAGTGACATTTACCGCTGCTGGTCCCTTGCGTCCCTGTTCAATGTCGAAGGTGACCCGGTCGCCTTCTTGGAGAGTCTTGAACCCCGTTCCGTTGATGCCGGAATGATGTACGAATACATCCGGGCCATCTTCCTGAGCGATAAAACCATACCCTTTCTTCTCGCTGAACCATTTGACAGTACCCTCGGCCATAGTGGAAACCCCCTTTCTCTAAGCATTTCATTGTTCCAAACTTCGGATCACCACTCTGTCAAATGGATCTTCCTCTGAATGAAACCGGCCTTCAACCAGACCCCGGCCACTAATGATAGCCCGAATGTTAAACATTTTTCCGTAAAAATCAATTAAATTCTGCGGGAGACGTCTCAATTTTGATTCTAGTGAAAAATCTGTCACCAGGCAGAAATCGATTGTATCCGCTTTGAATTTGGTATAAAGCAATAAAGCTCCAGCGCTTATTTCTTTCTGAGGTGATGAATTCGATGGCCCCATTAGAGACACAGGTCTTGATTATCGGCGGCGGGGCGACCGGCACAGGAATTGCGCGCGATCTTGCTTTGCGCGGTGTACAATGCATCCTTGCAGAACAGTATGACATCAACGCCGGGGCATCCGGCGCCAATCACGGGCTGCTGCACAGCGGCGGGCGCTATGTTTATACCGATCCCGGCAGCGCCAAAGAATGCCGGGAAGAAGCCGAACTGCTAAAGCAGCTCGCCCCTCACTGCATAGAAGATACCGGGGGCCTGTTTGTGGCGGTCGAGGGCGATGACGAAAAGTATGCCGCGGATTTTCCCCGTTTATGCGCCCAATGCACGATACCTGTGCAGGCCTTGGACATAGAAGAAGCGCGTGAAATTGAGCCTGCCCTTTCTGAAGAACTCATTGCGGCCTACCTCGTTGAAGATGCGTCCATTGATCCGTTCAAGCTTTCCATGGAAAACCTGGCCCAGGCGCAAAGCTTGGGTACCCGATTGCTAACATTCAGCAAGGCCATCGGATTTGAAAAGCGCCGCAATAAGATTCTGGCCACCCGCCTTCAAAACACTCTGACCGGGCAAGAATTTTTGGTTGAAGCCGAGCAGATAGTAAATGCCAGCGGGTCTTGGGCCGGAATCGTGGCCGCCATGGCCGGCGCGGACATTCAGATCCTTTACTCCAAGGGCAGCCTGTTGATCACCCACAGCCGGTTCACCCAGCATGTCGTAAATCGCCTGCGTCCTTCGGCAAATGCGGATATCCTTGTTCCGGGCGGCACGGTTTCCATCCTGGGTACTACCTCGATCAAGATAGAGGACCCCGACAAAGTGTACCCCACCATTGAAGAGGTAGATTCCATGCTGGATGAGGCGACGGCGATGATTCCGGCTTTGGAATATGCCCGCTACATCCGTGCCTATGCCGGTGTCAGACCTCTGGTCACTTCGGGGAATACCGAAGATGGTCGTAGTGTCAGCCGGGGCTTTGCACTTCTGGACCACGCGGATCAAGGTCTTGAAAACTTTGTCACCATTAGCGGCGGGAAACTAACCACCTATCGTTTGATGGCCGAAAAAACAGCCGATCTGATCTGCGGTCGAATGGGGGTAACCCAGCCGTGTGTGACCCGAAGCGAACCGTTGCCCTCAACCCAGCCTGCCAAATGGACCGAACCGGCATTGGCTCCCAAACTGTGGCTCAAACAGCATGAACCGGAAGATATCCTTCTGTGTGAATGTGAAATGGTTCCCAAGAGCGCCGTGGATGATATTATTGGCTCCCTGCGCCGGCAGGGTGGCCATGCGGATCTGAATGCCCTCGGATTGCGCAGCCGGATCGGCAAAGGTCCCTGTCAGGGTACGTTTTGTGGACCGCGCGTTACGACCTATATGTTTGATAAAGGAGAGCTGACCGTTGATCAGGGTCGGGACGGTCTGCGACAGTTTTTACGCAAGCGCTGGAAAGGGCAACATCCGATCCTGTGGGACGCGCAGCTCATTCAGGCCGAATTCCTGGAGGCGATGCATTGCGGCCTGTTCGGCCTGGAACTGTGACAGGTCTGTAAAAATACTTTGTTACATGGATTCGAGAATCTTGTACATGCATTTATAAATAAGATGACCTATTTCTTTCAACTTTAGTCACTTTTAAGATTTGCTGGCGTTTTGGCATATTACAAATATATATTTAGTCAAAACGATTTAATGGCTGCAAGAATGCAATAGCCACAACAAGTATCAACTGCAATCAAGATGAGTGCTTCGGATGCCATAAAATGTGATTTAACCGTTATCGGAGCCGGCATGGCGGGTATGGCCGCCACGCTGTTTGCGGTGAACAGAGGTTTGACCGTGGCGCAGGTGGGTAGCACCAGCGAGATCGGATTTGCCAGTGGTTTATTCGATTTAATGGGCATCCACCCCGTCGCTGAAAGCCGTCGCTGGGACGATCCCTGGGAGGGGATCGAGGCGGTGGTGAAGGATATTCCTAATCACCCCTATGCACGGTTGAAACCGGAAGAAATCCAGACAGCCTTTGAAGAGCTGCTTATCTTTTTGGAAGATGCGGGTCTTGCCTATTCGCGTCATTTGAACCGCAACGTGAGTGTCGTCACCCCGCTTGGCACCATCAAAACGACTCATTGTGTGCCCCGGACCATGTGGGGCGGTGTGATGGTCTTGGAGCAAAAACCGCCCTGCCTGTTGGTGGATTTTAACGGGCTAAAAGGATTCAGTGCCGGGCTGATAGCCGAAACGCTGCGCAACGACTGGCCCGGCCTGCGCACAGTCCGCATTTCATTTCCGGGAACAGATTCTAGGGGTGAAGTACTTCCGGAGCACATGGCCAATTTTCTGGTCATATCCTCCAATCGCGAGAAACTGGCGCACCTGATTCAGCCGTATGTCAAAGATGCCCAGGCAGTCGGAATGCCGGCAATTTTAGGATTGTATAAATCTCAGGAAGTGGCTGCCGAGTTAATGCAACTGATCGGTGTTCCGGTTTTCGAAATACCGACCATGCCGCCCTCGATCCCGGGGTTGCGCTTAAAGGAGGCCTTCGAACGGGGGCTGCGTGAAAAAAGACCCTATTATTTTTCTCAAATGAAGGTATCCGAAGCAAAACAACAGGCGGATGAGGCGTTTAAAGTCGGTATCAGCAGCGCAGCCACAGGGCAAACGATTTTTTCCACAGGCGTTATTCTGGCAACCGGGCGATTTATCGGCGGGGGGCTCGGTGCCAGCCGCAAGCACATCCGTGAAACGGTTTTTAATCTGCCCGTAACCCAGCCCGAGACCAGGGATAGCTGGCACCGGGAAGATTTTCTGGATAGGCAGGGTCACTCGATTAACCAGGCCGGTCTGGAGACCGATAATCACTTTCGTCCCCTGGACAAAGATGGCAGCCCGGCTTTCAAAAATTTATTTGCAGCGGGTTCGATTCTGGCACACCAGGACTGGAAGCGGATGAAATGCGGCGTCGGGCTTGCCGTTGCAACGGCCTTTGGCGCAGTTAAAGGTTTTATGGCATAATCCAAGAGTATTATACTAAGAATAATGACTAAAGAAACACTAGATCCGAACTATGAATTTCTGGAAGAACTGGAAAGTGCAGGACCTTTTCAGGCGCAGGCTTGTTTTCAGTGTCGCAAATGCACCAACGGCTGCCCGGTCACCTTTGCCATGGACCTGCTGCCGGACGAAGTCATTCGAATGGTGATTCTCGGCCAGCGCCAAAGGGTATTAAAATGCCGGACAATTTGGGTCTGTGCGGCATGCGAAACCTGTACCACCCGCTGTCCCAATACAGTCAAGATCGCCGAGCTCATGGATCGTCTCAAATCGATGGCAATCGAGAACGAAATTCCTTGCCCTCAGCCACAGATTTTAACCCTGCATGAAACATTTCTTAAAAATATCCGTAAACGTGGACGCGTGTTTGAGGCGTCCTTTCTGGCGAGCTATCTACTTCGAAGCGGTGAACTCGTGAGAAAGTGGAAAGAGGGGACCTGGCAGGCGGAAGCTAAACTGGGATGGGAGATGATGGCCAAAGGAAGAATGCCGCTAGTGCCAGGCAAGCGTAAGGGGCAAAAAGAAGTGCGCCGGATTCTGAGCGGATCCGGAAAGAGAAAAAAAGTATCATGAAGGTTGCTTATTATCCGGGGTGTTCGTTGGAAGGATCGGCCATTGACTATGCCGAATCGATTCAAGGGATCTGCCATACCCTGAACGTTCAATTGGAAGAAGTGCCGCAGTGGACCTGTTGCGGCGCTACGGCGGCGCACAGCATCGATCACCGGGCGAGTATCGAACTTGCCGGCCGCAACCTTGAATTAGCCGCCCGGATGCCCCATTCCGATATGCTGGTACCTTGCCCGATGTGTTTCAACCGTTTGAAAAAGGCATCCAACGTGTTGCAGAGCGATCAGCAAAATCGCTATCAAATCAAAATGCCGGCATCCATTCCGAAGATCACGGATCTGGCCAACTTTTTTGCCACCCAGCAATTGCTGAGCGAAACGGCAAGCCGCATCCAAAAACGCCTGGAGGGCTTAAAGGTGGTTTGTTACTACGGATGCATGGCCAACCGGCCGCCGGAAATCACCGAAGCTTCTGATTTCGAGGATCCGCAAGCAATGGATCGCATCATCGCCAATCTGGGCGGCAAGGCCATCGATTGGCCCTATAAAACCGACTGCTGCGGTGCCACCCAGGTGCTTTCACGTCCGGATATCGTATCCAGACTGGTGGGCAAACTTTTCGATATGGCACGGCGGGTCGGCGCCCAGGCAGTTGTGGTTTCCTGTCAAATGTGTCAGGCCAACCTGGATATGTTTCGAGCCCGGACTGGCAGCAATCAGGGTAAATCCTCAGTCTTGCCGGTTTACTATTTTTCCGAATTGATCGGCCTGGCACTGGAGCTAAAAGGCATAAGAAAATCCTTATCACGCCACATGACGGATCCCCTGCCACTTCTAAAGGAGCTGGGATTGGAACCCCGGTGATGAAACTCAGCAGTTAAAGGCGTCAAACCGGCAGGAGTAAAAATATAATGAATTCACAAGGAGAATTTGTTGAATAAAGTTTCCGATATGATCGGCTCCGTTGCTGTGATTGGCGGCGGGATTGCGGGAATCCAGGCGGCCCTGGATCTTGCCGGCTGCGGGTTCAATGTGCACTTGGTGGAGGAGAAACCGAGCATCGGGGGTGTGATGGCCCAGCTGGACAAGACGTTTCCCACCAATGATTGCTCAGCGTGTATGATGGGCCCCAAACTGGTCGAGTTGTCCAACCACCCTGATATTGAAATTTTAGCCTATACGGAGGTCCTGGATCTGGAGGGTACTGCGGGACACTTTAACCTGACGCTTAAAAAGAAAGCCCGGGCGATTGACCTTGAAAAATGCGTGGGATGCGGCATTTGTGCTGAAAAGTGTCCGGTGAAAATATCGGATCCGTTCAATTTAGGATTGAACAAGCGCAAGGCCGCATACATTCCCTACCCCCAGGCAGTTCCGCTGGTATACACCATTGACAAGAAAAAATGCCTCTATTTTACCAAGGGCAAATGCCGTATCTGTGAGAAATTTTGTGATAGCCGGGCTGTCGTTTATGAACAGCAAGATGAGATCATTCAACTGAAGGCCGGCGCCGTGATTGTGGCCGGGGGATTTGAACCCTTTGATGCATCCCTGAAGGGCGAATATGGCTATGGTCGCTGGCCGAATGTGGTTACCAGTCTGCAATACGAAAGAATCCTGTCTGCCGCCGGTCCCTATGAAGGCCACATCCGGCGTATTTCCGACGGGCAAAGACCGCAGCGCATTGCCTGGATTCAATGTGTGGGCTCCCGCGACAGCCACATCGATCAAGATTATTGTTCTTCGGTGTGCTGTATGGTTGCCGCCAAGCAGGCCATGATCACCAAGGAGCATGACCCGCAGATTGAAACCACTATTTTCCATATCGACATCCGAGCACATGGCAAGGGATTTGACCGATTTTACGAAAGATCCCAAACCCAAAACGATGTCCGCTATGTTCGATCGATGATTTCCCGGATCGTCCCCAATCCCGAAGACGATACGCTGCAGATCGCTTATGCCGCCTGCGGGCAGCAGCCTGCGGAAGAGACCTTTGATATGATCGTACTGGCGATCGGTCTTTGTTCCAATCCAGCCACAAAAAAATTGGCCGCCATTGCAGGTCTTCAGCTTGATCCTCACGGCTTTTGTTCTTCCGATCCGCTGGATATCGTCGACTCCTCTATAAAGGGTATCTACCTTTGCGGCGCAGCTCAGGGTCCCAAAGATATTCCCGATTCGGTCCAGCAGGGCAGCAGCGCGGCGGCGCGCGCCATGTCGCTGCTGACAGAGGTGCGCGGCTCTTTAATTGCTGCGGCCGAGGCGCCGGCCGAGAAAGATGTGTCGCAGGAACTGCCGCGGATCGGCGTATTTATCTGCCACTGCGGCATCAACATCGCCGGCGTGGTCGACGTCGAGGCGGTGGCCGAATATGCAGGTTCACTGCCGGATGTGGTTTATGCAACCCACACGATGTTTGCCTGTTCCACCGATCAGCAGGAAGAAATAGTGAAAGCCATCGCAGATCACGACCTCAACCGGGTCGTGGTGGCTTCCTGCTCGCCGCGAACCCATGAGCCGCTTTTCCGGCAGACCCTGCGCCAGTCACAACTCAATCCGTATCTTTTTGAACTTGCAAATATTCGTGAACACGATTCCTGGGTCCACCGGGCCGAACCGGAAGCAGCTACAGATAAAGCCCGGGATCTGGTACGCATGTCGATATCCCGTGCCCGGCTTTTGAAACCGCTGCGCGATACCATGTTCGACGTGGTTCAAAGCGCTTTAGTGATCGGTGGCGGGGTGGCAGGACTCACAGCCGCACTGACGGTTGCGCGGCAGGGATACAAGGCGATTATAGTAGAGCGTGAGGCAGAACTGGGGGGCAACGCCCGCACCCTTTACTACACGGAAGATGGGGCCAATCCGGCCAGGTATGTGCAGGCGCTCATTCGCAAAGTCGAAAACGAGCCGCTTATCAGCGTGCACACCCAGGCAGAGTTGGCTGGTCCAACCGGGGCTTGCGGTCATTTCAAATCGGTCGTCAGGCTTCAGGATCGGTCCGAAGAAATCGAACATGGTGTTACGATTGTTGCCACCGGCGGCCGGGAATACGAATCCAATGAGTATTTATATGGTAAGCACCCGCGTGTGATCAGTCACAAAGAATTTGAATCCATGTTGGCTTTAAAACCCGAGCAGGCCAAACAATATCAGAGGGTGGTGATGATCCAATGCGTTGGGTCACGGGAACCCGAATCGCTTTACTGCAGTCGGGTATGCTGCACCGCAGCGGTAAAAAACAGCATCAAGCTCAAATCACTGAATCCGGATGCCGAGATATCGGTCCTGTATCGGGATATCCGCACCTTTGGTTTGCGGGAATCTTATTACCGGCAAGCACGCCGGCATGGTGTGCGTTTTTTCCGATTTAAAAGAGATCAAAAACCGGAAGTGACATCCGAAGGCGATGTGCTTGGCATCTCCGTTTTTGATCAGCACCTGCAGCGATCGGTTCGGCTGCAGTCGGATCTGCTGGTGTTAAGCACGGCCATTCGCCCTCGAAGCGGGAGCCAACAGCTGGCCGAAATTCTGCGGCTTCCACTGGATGAAGATGGTTTTTTCATGGAGGCCCATCCCAAACTCAGACCACTTGATTTTGGGAAGGCCGGCTTCTATCTCTGCGGTCTGGCACAGGGCCCTAAGTTTGCAGCAGAATCCATCGCCCAGGCACGCGGAGCCGCCGCCAGGGCGATGACGGTGCTTTCACAAAAGCAGATCGTGGCGGATGGCATGATCACCCACGTCGACTCCGACCTTTGCCGCGCCTGCGGCGAATGTGAACGCGCCTGTCTGTTCGAAGCCGTTAAGGTAAGGCAAGAGGCACAATACGGAAAATCGGCGGTTGTTACAGAAAGCATGTGCACGGGCTGCGGGGCATGCAATGCGGCCTGCCCCACCGGTGCAGCATCATTGGCCCATTTTCAAGACGATCAGGTAAATTCAATGATAAAATCGTTCAGCAAATAACGGAATAGAATCAGCTTTGGAATTCTCAAACTCTTCTGAGCAACCTGAAATAATCGCTTTTGTATGCCACTGGTGCGCTTATGCCGGTGCCGATCTGGCAGGTGTTTCGCGCCTGCAGTATCCAACCAACGTACGCCTGATTCGATTAATGTGTACAGGACGCATCCATGCGGGCTTTCTGCTCAACGCATTTTACCAGGGTGCGGACGGCGTCCTGGTGTCCGGGTGAAATATCGGCGATTGCCATTACCTGGAGGGTAATGTTCAATGCCAGAAGATGGTGGAAGATACCCGGGACATCCTCCAACTTTTGGGGCTCGATCAGCGGCGTTTGCGATTAAAATGGATTTCTGCCTCCGAAGGTGCCGACTTCGCAAAAGAGATCCACAGCTTCGTTCAAGTTCTCAAGGAGCTTGGAGAAAATCCGCTTGCGGATCCACGCAAACCGGAGCAGGCAAATCCACTGGTGCCGGCCGATGCAGCGTCTGAAAAAATGGTGCAGCTGCTGACCGATGAGCAGGTTGAATACTGCATGGAATGCAGCATCTGTACCGGGACCTGTCCGGTGAGCCGTGAAAATCCGCGTTTTGCACCCAAACAGATTATTAAACAGGCGACTATGAAGCTGGATGAGGATTTGCTTCAAAGTCGCGAAATTTGGGCATGTTTGGGCTGCGCCCATTGCAACACGCGCTGTCCGGCCATCATCGATTTCCCGGAGTTAAATCGGCATCATCGCCGGCAAGCCCGCAAGATAGGCAATCTGCCGATTGAAAGTCATCATGGCATTCATCAGCTCATCTCCCGTCTCCAAACCCATGCCCTCCATCAGAGCCGTATTGGATGGGCCGAAGAAACGGGTCGTTTCAAGCAGTCAGGGGAGTATTTCTACTTTGTCGGATGTTTGCCCTATTATGATGTGACATTTCGCTATCTGAATCTGTCACCGCTGAACAGTGCTCGAAACGTGCTCCGGCTGCTGAACCGAATCGGAATAGAGCCTGTAATCAGCAACGATGAGCGCTGCTGTGGACACGACGCCTTCTGGAGCGGCGATGAGGAAACCTTCCGTGAGCTTGCCCTGTGGAACATCGAAACGATAAAAGCCACCGGTGCCAAAACCGTTTTTTTCAGCTGCCCCGAGGGTTATGTGACGTTTAAAAATTATTATCCCAAGATTTTTGGGGAGCTGCCCTTCGAGGCGGTCCATCTGACCGAATTCCTGGCCCGTGAGCTGCCTCGGGCCGGGCTCGAGCTGCAGCCGTCCGCCGGTCAGGCGGTCACCTACCAGGACCCTTGCCGGTTGGGGCGCTGGGCCGGCATTTATGATCCCCCCCGGCAACTGTTAAACCTTGTTCCGGGAACCGAACTGATCGAAATGGAGCGCAGCAGAGAAAATTCCCTGTGCTGCGGGACCACGGCCTGGATGGAATGCTCGCGCTGTTCAAAGACCATTCAAACCGAACGGCTGCTGGAAGCTGAGCAAACCGGTGCCAAAGAACTCATCACCGTTTGCCCCAAATGCCAGATGCATCTGACCTGTGCCCAGAGCGGTGAAAATATGGATATTCGAGTCAAGGATCTCTACACCTATTTAGCCGAGCGGATGGGGGACTAGACGGGTTGCGGGTTGCGAGTTGCGAGTCAATGTCATTAACTTAAAGCTTGGTGGTATCTCTGTGGGAGCGGCTTCCAGCCGCGATTAAGACTTTAAAGAGACTTTCTTCGTGGCTGGAAGCCACTCCCACCAAAAGTTGATGTAAAGTTAACGACATTAAGTTGCACTTTGCGGGGTGTCTGTTAATATCAACCCGCAACCCGCAACTTTTTAAGCATCGAGAAATCTAAAGACCAATTGTCACTTGACAAACAGATGAATTTATTCTTTTAAGATAAACTTGTGTAATAAGCCAAAAGCTGCCTTCAAATTACCAATGCTTTTTTAACCTCTTTACGTATTTCACATTTCAAACCGCCACCCCTTTTATTGTCCGGTGACGAGGAAAAGGTGATGCCTGATGGGCATTTCATTGAACAATATTGACAAATTTGTCGGCCGGGAGATGCATCTCAAAGACATCAACTTAGCGTTCGAGTCCGGATCTCGTAATGTGCTTCTCGGCCGTACCCTGGCCGGCAAAACCTCGCTCATGCGGATCATGGCCGGCATCGATCGGCCTTCTGATGGTAGGATTCTAATCGACGGCCGGGATGTCACCGGTGTATCGGTGCGCAAGCGCAGTGTGGCCATGGTCTACCAGCAGTTCATCAATTACCCGTCTCTGACCGTTTATAAAAACATCGCCTCGCCCCTTAAAGTCAGCGGTGTGCCCAAAGCAGAAATTGACCGGCGGGTTCGCGAAACGGCAGAAATGCTGCATCTTGAAGATATGCTTGATCGGCTGCCGTCCGAGCTAAGCGGCGGGCAGCAGCAGCGCATTGCTATCGCTCGTGCCCTGATAAAAGAGGCCCAGTTGCTCCTGCTGGATGAACCCCTGGTCAATCTGGATTATAAACTGCGCGAAGAGTTGCGAATCGAGCTTCAGGATATCTTCGAACAGCGTGAGGCGATTGTCGTATACAGCACCACGGAACCGACCGAAGCGCTAATGCTGGGGGGAAATGTTGTGGTTATGGACGAAGGTCGGATTATACAAACCGGTCCCACACCCGACGTGTATCACAATCCTGCGACCACCAAAGTGGCGGAAGTATTCAGTGACCCCCCCATTAACTATCTTTCCGGCACCGTACAAGGGCAAAAAGCCCGCCTGGGTGATGATATCGAGTTTCCGTTGAGCAACCATCTGGAAGCTTTACCTGCTGCAATTTACATATTCGGTGTCCGCTCCAACCATTTGTCTCTGACACCAACCGGCGCCGCAGACACGAATATCCATACGAAAGTGGAATTGGCGGAAATCAATGGGTCGGAAACATTTATTCATGTCAACTATGATAATACCCGGTTGGTGGTGCAGGAAGATGGTGTGCATCCGCATCGGATGGGCAAGGAAATCTCGATTTATGTCAATCCGAGCAGTTTTTTTGTCTTCGACGAAGCGGGTGTTTTGGTGTCATCACCCGACCGTAATACTCTTGAATAGCTCTTAAAATAGGATCCTGTTATGGCCCGCATCGAATTAAACGAGATCGCCCACAGCTATTTAAAGAATCCAAAAGATGAATCCGACTATGCCCTCAAACGCATTCATAACGAATGGGACGACGGCGGTGCCTATGCTTTACTCGGACCTTCCGGGTGCGGTAAAACCACTTTGCTCAATGTTATTTCAGGTCTGCTGACACCCAGCAAAGGGCGGGTGTTATTTGACGGTAAGGATGTCACAGATTTGCCACCGGAAAAGCGCAACATTGCCCAGGTATTTCAATTCCCCGTGCTTTACGACACGATGTCGGTTTTCAATAATCTGGCTTTTCCTTTGCGTAATCGTAAAGTTGAAGAAAGCGAAGTTAAAAAACGGGTTCTGGAAGTTGCCGAAATTCTCGACCTGACACCTTTTCTCAACAAGAGAGCCGCCGGATTGGCGGCTGATGCCAAGCAAAAAATATCGTTGGGCAGGGGATTGGTCAGAAGCGATGTGGCGGCCATTCTCTTCGACGAACCGCTGACAGTGATCGATCCCCATCTGAAGTGGCATCTCAGGCGCAAACTCAAGGAAATCCATGAACAGCTGAAATTAACGCTGATTTACGTGACCCATGATCAGGTGGAGGCTCTGACGTTTGCCGACCAGGTCATGGTCATGTACGAAGGAGAACTCGTCCAAATCGGCACGCCCCAGGAGCTTTTTGAAAACCCCAAGCATAAATTTGTCGGCTATTTTATCGGCAGCCCGGGGATGAATTTTTTGTCATGTACCCTGGAAGGCAACACTGCCCGGATTGATGGGGCCAGCATCGAATTGGATGAAGAAACTGCAGATCTGGGGAACAAAACTCAAGGCGAGCTGGAACTTGGCATCCGTCCAATGTACCTGGAGGTGCACACTCACGCTGTCAACGGCGGTTTACCGGCAAGCGTCAAAATGGTTGAAGACCAGGGCAGTTTTAAGATTGTTACCGTAAGCCTTGCCGCCCATACCTTGCGTGCCAGACTGGCCGAAGACCAAAACCCACCGGAAAGTAAGGCATGGCTTCGATTTCCTCCCCAATGGACGAAATTATTTGCGGATGGACGGTTGGTAAGCAAGTAGCCTATTTGAGCAAAAACACTCAAGGCCCAGTTGGTTTTCCACCAATTGCATCAGGAGTATCAATATGGAAAAGTGGCAGAACAATAAAGCCTGGTTTTTAGTTTTACCGGCTTTTGTCATCGTTGCCTTTAGCGCTATCATCCCACTGATGACGGTGGTTAATTATTCGATTCAGGATATCTTTGGACCGGGAGAGGCTGTCTACGTCGGTGTCGAATGGTTCGAGGAGATGTTGGGCAACTATCGCCTGCACGACGCTCTGTGGCGCCAGTTCCTGTTTTCCGGGCTCGTTTTGCTGATCGAGATACCCCTGGGAATAATGATTGCGCTGGCCATGCCCAAACGCGGATGGGGCGTCTCCGCCTGTCTCGTTGCACTGGCGATGCCGCTTGTAATCCCATGGAACGTTATAGGAACCATCTGGATTATCTTTACGCGGCCGGATATCGGTCTTTTTGGCGTGGGAATCAACAGCCTGAATTTACTTCCAGATACTTTTGACCATACGGCAAGGCCTCTGTATGCATGGATCACCGTATTGGTAATGGAAGTCTGGCACTGGACCCCACTCGTGGCCCTTTTATGTTATGCCGGATTGCGGGCAATCCCCGAAGCCTACTATCAGGCGGCCAGGATCGACGGCGCGTCGTCGTGGTCCACATTTTTCTACATTCAACTACCTAAGATGCGTGGTGTGCTCACCATAGCTGTTTTGCTGCGCTGGATGGATAGCTTCTTGATCTATTCGGAAATCTTCACCCTGACCGGAGGTGGTCCCGGCAATACGACCACATTTCTTTCCATCTATCTGGTAAAACTCGCCACCATGCAATTCGACCTTGGACCGGCCGCGGCCTTTTCGCTTATCTATTTTGTTATTGTCCTGCTCTTTAGCTTTATATTCTACCAGGCACTGCTGAACGTCGGAAGAGGAGAGAAGGTATGAAAATCCAAAAAAGAACCATCGCACTCTGTATCTATTTCGGATTTCTTTTTCTTCCCATATACTGGATGCTGAACATGTCATTGAGGACCAATGCGGATATTTTAGGCAATTTCGCTCTCTATCCGGCAGATATAACCTTTCATAACTATATCAATATCTTCACGGATCATACCTGGTACCTTGCCTACATACACGCTATACGCTATGTCAGCTATAATACTGTTATTTCATTGGCATTTGCCCTGCCCGCGGCCTATGCCTTTTCGCGTTACAGATTTCTCGGTGACGGGCAGATGTTTTTCTGGTTCCTGACTAACCGCATGGCCCCGCCGGCGGTCTTCCTCCTGCCCTATCTCCAACTCTATGGGACCATGAACCTGATTGATACGCATATCGCGGTGGCGCTGGCCCATTGCCTATTTAATGTGCCCCTGGCAATCTGGATCCTGGAAGGCTTTATGTCCGGCATCCCTAAAGAAATCGATGAAACCGCCTTTATTGACGGGTACAGTTTTCCGCGGTTTTTTTTCACCATCTTTATACCGCTGATCAGGGCCGGGGTTGGTGTGACGGCCTTCTTCTGTTTCATGTTCAGCTGGGTCGAACTGCTTTTTGCCAGGACACTGACAATTACCGAGGCGAAACCAATAACTGCCCATATGACGCGTACCATAAGTGCCACCGGGCTTGACTGGGGTCTGCTGGCCGCGGCCGGTGTGCTTACGATCGTCCCTGGAGCTCTGGTGATCTGGTTTGTACGAAACTACCTGGCCAAGGGCTTTGCCCTGGGCCGCGTGTGAAGAATATTCAATATTCAATTTTAAATATTCAATATGGAGCTAACTATGGGTCTCGAATGGATGTATTGGACCTTCCCGACGGCCATTTTCTTTATCACCATTTTCTCAATGATCATTGGTATGCTTGTCTGGGAACTCATATCACCGACCGCTGTCCGTAAGGGTTTCTTAATGATCCCGACTACCCGCGGGACGCGGTTCTTTCTTGGCTTACTCGGGAGCGCCTATATCCATCTTGCCTGGATGGCATTTACTGATTTGACCTTATGGATCGCGCTTCCTATTTCCGTCTGTTGGATCATCATTGTTATACGTTGGGGGTGATAGGGATTAAAAATTGTTGATTGAATCCTCCACAAGGGGGACAAGTATTGAATATTTAAGATTTTCGTGTCTCTGAAACGGTGGCTCTACTCTTCGGTTTTAAATGAGCAATTTACAACCCGGAATCTGTTAATTTGCAGGAAAGTCAAGTCAAGTAAGGTCCTATGTAGTGCGGCGTTAACGGCCTTCTCGCCGGCAATATAGACCTTAAACCAAAATGAAGGCCGACGTTTGGAGGTGTACCTATGAAAGGAATTGTATCTAGAAAAAAGATGCTTCTGGTGAGCGTACTCGCTGTATTGTTCGCGTTTTTCGCAGGAAATGTAAGCGCGAATATGGAAGCTGCCAGGAGGTGGGTCGAGGAGGAATTTCAACCGTCGACCTTGACTAAAGAAGAACAGATGAAAGAGATGGAATTTTTCATCAATGCGGCCAAACCTTTTAGAGGGATGAATATCAGGGTCGTTTCCGAGACCATTCCAACCCACGAGTATGAGGCAAAAGTGTTGGCCAAGGCGTTTGAGGAGATTACCGGCATCAAGGTTTCCTTTGACCTGATCCAGGAAGGGGATGTCATTGAAAAGCTGCAGTCCCAGTGGGCTTCGGGAAAGAATCTCTATGACGGCTGGATTAACGACTCTGATCTCATTGGCACGCATTGGCGTTATGGCTATGTGGTTCCCTTGTCCGACTTCATGGCAGGTGAAGGCAAGGACGTGACCCTGCCAACCCTGGATGTGGATGACTTTATGGGAAAATCATTTACAACCGCACCGGATGGCAAGCTGTATCAACTCCCGGACCAGCAATTCGCAAATCTTTACTGGTTCCGGTATGACTGGTTTAATCGTCCGGATTTCAAAAAGCAATTTAAGGAACTCTACGGCTATGAGCTGGGTGTACCGGTCAACTGGTCGGCTTATGAGGACATCGCAGAATTCTTTACCGAGCATGTTCGGGAAATCGATGGCAAGGCTGTTTTCGGGCATAACGATTACGGCAAAAAGGCTCCGGATCTGGGCTGGCGTTTCCATGATGCCTGGCTGTCCATGGCCGGCGCCGGTGACAAAGGGATCCCCAATGGAATCCCATGTGATGAATGGGGTATCAGTGTCGATGAACAATCACGCCCTGTGGGTGCCAGTATCAGTCGAGGTGGTTGTGCGAACGGCCCGGCAGCCAAGTACGCGCTCCGCAAGTATATGACCTGGCTCAGAAAATACGCGCCTCCAGGTACCTTAGGAATGGATTTCTATACCTATCTGCCGTTCCTTGCCAAAGGTAACGTGGCACAGCAGATTTTCTGGTATACCGCATTTACCGCAACCATGGTTGAACCGGGTCCTACTGTCAATGCGGACGGCACACCCAAGTGGCGCATGGCCCCCTCCCCCCATGGTCCTTATTGGGAAGAGGGCATGAAGCTGGGGTATCAGGATTGCGGCTCCTGGACCTTTATGTACAGCACACCGCTTGAAAGACGAAAAGCCGCCTGGCTCTTCGCCCAGTTCTGCGTGGCCAAAACCACGTCCCTGAGGAAGACCCATGTGGGCCTGACGCCCATCCGGGACAGCGATATCCGACACGAGTCTTTCACCGAGCGGGCCCCCAAACTGGGTGGGCTGGTGGAGTTCTATCGTAGCCCGGCACGAGTTGCCTGGACGCCATCTGGCACCAACGTGCCCGACTATCCCAAACTGGCGCAGCTATGGTGGCAGAATGTCGGTGAGGCGGTTTCCGGTGAGGTAACCGTGGACACCGCTATGGACAATCTCGCCATGGAGATGGACAAAGTAATGGCGCGTCTCGAACGTGCAAAGGTCCATAAAGTAGCCGGTCCCAAGCTGAACAAAGAGACGAACGAGTCTATCTGGCTGAATCGGCCCGGCGCGCCCAAGGCCAAGGTTAATGAAAAACCGCAGGGTGAGACGGTCAATTACGACGAGCTCATTCAGGCCTGGCGTGAGGGTCGCGTTAAATAACCGAGCTTACATGGTGCAATGGTTTCGCAGTTAAACCTTCAAGGGGCTAAAGTTGATACTTTAGCCCCTTGATACCTATGGAGAAATAAAAATGGCCAATTACGTCGGCGCCCTCGATCAGGGCACAACCAGCAACCGTTTCATCATTTTTGACCACAGCGGCAGCATCGTAGCCCTTGATCAAAAAGAACATGAGCAGATATTTCCCAAGCCGGGCTGGGTGGAACATAATCCCTTTGAAATCTGGGACAACACCCGGGAAGTCATCCGCGGCGCCCTTGCCAGGGCCAATCTTAACGGCACGGATTTGGCCGCAATCGGCATCACCAACCAGCGTGAAACCACGGTGGTCTGGGACCGCAATACTGGGCAGCCGTTCATGAACGCCATTGTCTGGCAGTGCACCCGCACCGACCAGATCTGCAAAGAATTGACCCGGGAGCAGGGACAAAACCGCTTTCGGGATAAAACCGGCCTGCCCATCGCAACTTATTTCTCGGGTCCGAAAATCAATTGGATTTTGGACAACGTCCCCCAGGCCCGTTCCGCGGCTGATAAAGGCCAGGCCCTGTTCGGAACCATGGAAACCTGGATCATCTGGTGGCTCACCGGCGGACCTGACGGCGGTGCCCACGTTACCGATGTCACCAATGCCAGCCGCACGCTTCTCATGGATTTGGATACTCTGCAATGGGACGAACAGATTCTGCAGGTGTTGGGGATACCGCCGCAAATGCTTCCCCGGATCGTACCTTCCAGCGACACCGCCACCTGGGGGCTTACCTTGCAGGACGGTCCATTCAAGGCGCAGATACCGGTCTGTGGAGCCCTCGGTGACCAGCAGGCTGCCCTGGTGGGCCAAACTTGTTTCAGTATGGGGGAAGCCAAAAATACGTATGGGACGGGCTGCTTTCTGCTTTTAAACACCGGCACTACACCGGTGCCATCGCGCCAGGGGCTGCTCACCACACTCGGTTACCAGATCGACAGCCAACGCCCGGTATACTGCCTGGAAGGTTCCATCGCCATTACCGGCGCTCTGGTGCAGTGGCTGCGGGACAACCTGGGACTCATCTCCAGTGCACCGGAAATCGAAGACCTGGCCAAGACAGTCGACGATAACGGCGGTGCGTATTTCGTCCCGGCCTTCTCAGGCCTGTTTGCACCCTACTGGCGTTCGGATGCACGCGGGGTGATTGCCGGGCTGACCCGCTACGTAAACAAAGGCCATATCGCCCGGGCGGTGCTGGAAGCCAGTGCCTATCAAACCCGTGACATCGTGGAGGCCATGAACAAGGATTCCGGCGTGGCGCTCAGCAAACTCAAGGTGGACGGGGGCATGGTGGGCAACGAACTGCTGATGCAGTTTCAGTCCGACATTCTCAACGTTCCGGTCGTGCGCCCCAAGGTGGCCGAAACCACAGCGCTTGGTGCCGCCTATGCCGCCGGTCTGGCGGTCGGCTTCTGGGAGGGAATAGAAGGACTGCGCCGGAATTGGGCCGAGGATAAAACCTGGCATCCAACTATGGCGCCGGAAATCAGTGATAAAAACTACGCTGAATGGAAAAAGGCTGTCGAGAAGACATTCAACTGGGTTGAATGACCCGGCTGCCTATCTCTATTGAATTAAGACTGCAAATCTTTACTTCAGCCGGCGAGAATATAGCGGTTGATGTTCTTGAATATCAATTAAAAATCTATTGAAGCAAATTTTTGTCAAAATCCCGCCAAATCATATTATCCTGCTGCTATCCCCTCGATAAGATATTAGTATTATAAGATAAACCGGAAGATTTCACCAGATCTTGACAACCAATATTTTTTATATTCAAAAAAATTCTATATATTTCTTCCTCTAAGACCTGGGCTGTGATTATAATCCGATTAGGGCAACAGTCCCAAAAGGTTTGATCACATTTTATCGTCGATTGAAACAGAAACTGGCCGAATACCGTCAGATAGCGGATAATGGCGGCTGGAAGCCTATACCGACCGGAAAACTTCTTAAAAAGCATATGATCGGACCGCGGGTGGCATTAATACGTGAACGCCTGGCAATGACCGGCGATCTGACCAAAGCTTCCAGCACACCGGAAGTATTCGATGAAGTCCTGAAACAAGCCGTACGAAATTTTCAAACCCGCCACAGGGAGTTTGTGGACGGAGTTGCAGGGAAAAATACCCTGGCGGCAATGAACGTCCCGGTTGAAAAGCGAATCGATCAGATCCGCGTTAACCTGGAGCGGTTTCGGTGGGTGCTTCATCAGATACCGGAAACGTTTGTTGTTGCCGACATCGCAGGATTCGAAGTGTATTACGTTCACCGAAACAAGAACCTGTGGCACGCGCGGGCTTAGGTCGGTAAGCCCTACCGTGAAACCCCCTGCTTCAGATCGGAGATTAAATACGTCGTAATCAATCCGACCTGGACCATACCACCGGGCATACTGGCAAAAGATATTCTACCGGCTGTCAAACAGGATGCCGCATATCTGAAAAAGCGCAATATCAGCGTGATCAACCGCAATGGGGAGGTCGTCGATCCGAAGACTATCAAATGGTCACGATACAATGCCCGCAATTTCCCCTATATCCTGCGCCAGGATCCCGGCCCAAACAATGCACTCGGCCGGGTGAAAATCATCTTTCCCAACCAGTATTTTATCTACATTCACGACACGCACAGTAGAAGCCTTTTTAAGCGCTCAGTAAGAACAAAGGGGTCAAACCTTGATTTGTGATTATAATTGACGTCGGATATTCATAATTTATTATGAAGAATTTTAATCACAAATCAAGGTTTGACCCCTTCTGGATGTGCCCAATATTGCCTTTCTATAAGCTTAGTGTTAGTATTGCGCTATGACAAAAAAGATATGGTTAAACAAAGCGAATTCATTTAAAGAGTCTCAAAAATTCGATGATGCCTATTACATGAAACTTTCAAGCAAAGAACGCGTTGAAGTAATCCAACTCCTGCGAGAAGCCCATTTTAAATCAACAGGAATGTCAATCAGTGAGAATGGAAAAAGATTACGAAGAGTTTTTAGAATTATTGAACAAGAATAACGTAAGGTATTGCATCATCGGCTCATATGCATTGGCGTTTCATGCCAAACCGCGTTACACTAAAGCTATTGATATCTTAATTGAGGCAAGCAGCGAAAACGCAAAAAAACTATTGAATGCTCTATCCGAGTTCGGCTTTGGCTCTTTAGATCTTTCTGTGGAGGATTTCACGCAGGTAGGGAAGATCATTCAGCTCGGTTACGAACCGGTCAGGATCGATATAATGACATCTTTGAAGGGCCTAGATTTTAATAGCGTCTGGCGCAATCGTGTCCAGGGCCTTTACGGCAATCAGACTGTAAATTTTATTGATCGCCAAAACTTGATAAAGTCAAAGAAAATTTCAAACCGCACTCAAGACAAAGCCGATTTGGAGCTACTTTTAAAAGACGATGACTAGTCGGATTGGGTTCCCCTTATTGATTGATTCACGAGGACCAAAACCGTAGGAGATGCGACTAGGAGGTCCGGTTGGCAAGCTGTGGAGTCTGGAATTGATTTTTTTCCCCGCTGCTCTTCTATTTTGTGTAAGCTGTCCTTAATCTTTTTAACATGGGATAGTGTTTTATGTTGAGCGTCTTTAATTCTGCGTTCTCGGCCTCGGCGGTCGCCGCGATGATTGCATCTGCAAGTCCAACACCGTGTGACTGGCTGTAATCGCGCTTGTAAAGACCTCCAGCCTTAGCGATATCGGCACTTACAGGGATAACCCGGAACAGGGAGACGAAGTTATCCAGAGCAGCTTGCTCATTATCTTTTCTCACCCCAGCGTACAACTCCGCAACGACTATTGATGACAAGATGATCCTATTTGAGTGGGCGTTGACGAAGGCTACCGCTTTACTGTAACCGCGGAAAAAATCAACAAGAACATCAGTGTCTGGAAGGATTATCCCCGCCATGATTATTGCCTGTCCCACTCGGCTCGTATAGCCTTGAAGTCAGGAAGATACTCACGGTCCTTCCAGATTCCGGCCGTCTCACGCAAAACAGCCTTCCGCCGGCTGTCCCCCGATTGGTCAATGAAGCGATCGACAGCCTCTCGAATAAGCTCGGATTGTTTTTTTCCCACGGTCTTTGCAATAGCAGCCAGTTCTTCACGCTGGCGTTCGGTCAGATAAATCTGTGTTCGTACCATACAACACCTCCAATAATGTATACATTAGCATTATACATCATTTATGTCCCTTGTCAAGATTGTTGTCCTCGGTAATTGGGAACCATTACCACTCTTGCTTCTGCGCAATTGGTCAAACCATTTTAAATCAATTTTCTAAATTCGAGGTTAAGATCAAGATAATTTCCGTTTCTATACCCATTTTTCCATTATTCCACCATTCCATCATTCCATTGGACGTCTAAAGGTAAACGCCACCCCTCTGGGGTGAAATCAAAGGCGGGTCTTCTGGCCCGGATTCTTTACTTATATCGTTTCATCATGTCCATCAATCATCATTCTGCTGCAAAGGATTGACCCACTGCACCATCTGAAACCTGGCAAAATCGATATCGGTTGAGCACAAGAGGGCTCCATGTTCGATAGCCAGGGCCGCCAGATGCGCATCCGTCGTCAAATTACCGGCAGTACCTAGCGGGGCAATGATCTGCCGGAAGATATCCCAATGACGTTGGGTTGGGGTGACGACCCGCACCACCGGTTGTCTCAACCAGTCGTCAATCAGCTCAATGGCTTGATCCGTAGAGAGCGGATTGGGCATGATGCGTGCGGTTGTGGTGATTCGCAGAAATCCGAGAATGACCGACCAGGAAAGAGCGATAGGATCGTTGCCGGAAAGACACGTCTCCCACCACTGCCGGGCTGTTTCATGATAGGCTGTATCGCGGTTTACAGCATAAATAAGCAGATTGAGGTCAACCAGTTTCATTTTCTCAACAACAACTTGCGTGCTATCTCTTCATCTTCGATTTTTTCTGCGATTATGAGCGCTTTGTCCAGATTGAAATCGCGAGGTTTGCCCATTGAATAGGTTTTACACCGATATGGCTTTTTTGAGCCCGGGCGTTTCATTTGATCCAATCCCGCCTGAAGCGCATCATTGACCACTTTTTTCAGGGGCTGACCCGTGCGATAAGCCTCTTCCTTTAGCTCCCGCATGATGTAATCGTCTATGGTTAGCGTTGTTCTCATATCAGCACCATAGCATCAATAATTATCACTGTCAACACATCAAGATGCTAAATAATATAACATCAAATCTTCGAACAGTTAATGCAAAAATCAGTACTAATAGGGCGTGAAACGGTAACGTTTTTTGGGCAGATACCGGATGCTTGATACTCGATGCTGGATATCTAATTATATACTAATGATGACATCCAAAAACGTCCAGACTTCGGCGAGTTCCCATCGGTCTGAGTTACATTCGGCCTGCCTTCGACTTGAGCCCTCGGCGTGAGCTCGGTCGAACGCTCAGACCGAAAGTAGCTAATGTCGAAGGCAGAGTCGAAGGCAATCGAACGGTATCCAGATACCAGGATCCAGGATCAGTCAAAAATCACAACGGTCTTCATCGACACGGCCAAGCTTGAATACAGTATTTTATACAACTATTGAGCATTATTTTGATTGACACCATTCCATATATTGAATACATATAATTAACTAAAATGTTAATTAAGTATATTCGATGAAATTTAGAGAATTGCGCACGATAAGCAAGCTTTATTTTGGATACGAGGAGATTGCCAGAGTTTTGGAAATCAGCCCGGCGTCGGCCAGGGTCTCCGCCAGCCGCTATGTCAGGCAGGGATTTTTGGTGCGTATAAAACGAAACATGTACGTGTTACGGGAGGTGTGGAACGCACTTGGGAAGGCTGAAAAATTCCTGCTGGTTAATATGGGCCAAACGCCATCATACATATCTCTCACAACAGCTTTGGAGTATTACGAGATAACGACCCAGTTGCAGAGAGATTTTTTCGAATCGGTAGCTGTCAAAAGAACTAAAGAAATCCAGGTCAACGGCAGTGTTTTCAGATATTCCAAAATCGACGGCAAATTGTATTTTGGTTTTAAAAAAGAAAAGGAATTTTTTATTGCGACACCTGAAAAAGCGCTTGTGGATGCATTTTATCTGATGTCTTACGGCCGTTATGCACTTGATGTTTCAGCTTTAGATTCAGAGAAGCTAAACGGAGACAAGATTATTCGTTTGAGCATGGAATTTCCTTCGAAAACAAAAAATATGTTAAAGAAATATGGATATCTTAAGACAGCATGAACAATTTGAAATAGAAGTATTAGACAAAATGAACAGCGCAAAGTTGCTTGAACCGCTTGTCTTTGGTGGCGGATCTATGTTGAGACTTTGCCATGAATTGAACCGCTATTCTGCTGATCTCGATTTTTGGTTTATCAAAAAGATTTCACCACATGATTATTACGATAAAATTCAAAGCGCCCTTGAGAAAGATTATGAGATAACCGATTCACAGATGAAGTATTATACTCTTTTATTCGAATTTCGGTCCGCCTCGTATCCAAAGCGTTTGAAGATCGAAATTCGAAAGGAGCAGAAACAATGCGATTATCAGGAAAAGATCGCTTTTTCCACTTTCAGCACGAGACAGGTCGTTTTAAAGGCACATACCCTGGATCAGACGATGAAGAACAAATTCGACGCCTTTCATGACCGAGGCGAAATAAGAGATTGCTTCGATATTGAGTTTCTGCTTCGAAGGGGAGTTGCGCTGCCTGTCCTTGCCGGCAAACAAGCTAATGAGTTTCGGAAAAAACTTGCCGGTTTTAAAGATAGAGATTTTAAAGTTAAGTTGGGATCTATCCTGGAAAACGACATTCGCAACTATTACATCGTTAACCGATTTAGCTATCTCGAGGAAAAGCTTGGTCCGCTTCTAAGAATAAAGGGGTCAAACCTTGATTTGTGATTATAGTTGGCGTCGGATATTCGTTTTTGAATATACAAATTTCATGGCAAGACCTTGGTGAATCGAATATATAAGCACTTCTTATATCGTCCTTTCTCATGGCAACCAACAATCGGTAATCTTTCTTCAAGATATTGACCAGCGTTCTTTTCTTGAGGACATGTTGATTTGCCGGTTGTAGCAGACGAAAAGATCATCAACTCAGAAATTGGAAGATAATTCGGATTATACTATTCTTCAGTGACACAACACTTATAAGCATTTAAAGATCGATGGGAGCGGGAAGAGGGGCTTGACGGCAAACATGAAGAATTTAAATCACAAATCAATGTTTGTCCCCCCATTTAGGAGGATTCTCTGATGGACGGTAAATCGACCTATGAAGATTTGGAACAGATAGTTCGGGAACTCGAAATACAATCCGAACAATTAAAAGAGAGTGAAGAACGTTATCGTTCCCTGGTCGAGGAAGCGCCGATATCGATAGTGGCCATCCGAAATGGATGCATTCTTTTTTCAAATCCGGCCGGCGCGCGGATGCTGGGCTTCACTGATCCTGATAAGATGGTCGGCATACTTGCCATTGACATCGTGGCGCCGGAATCGCAACAGTTTGTTGCTGAACGCATTAAGCAGCTTGAAAGCGGTAAGGATAATCCCACTGCCGAGATAGCGTTGATCAGGCAAGATGAAATTCGAATCACAGTGGAATCTAAATCTGTCCCAATCTTAATTGATGGCATTCCCACCGCAGTCATCATCGCCCGGGATATCACCGAACGCAAACGTGCTGAAAAAGCCCTATCCAAACATCTCGAATTCGAGCGTCTGATTGCAGGAATCGCAGCAAGATTGGCGAACGTTCAGCCGGATACTATTGACGTTGAAATCCAGGAAACACTCAGTTCCCTCGGCCGATTTCTCAAAAGTGAGAGAGCTTTCGTATTCCAGTTTTCCTACGACGGGAAAAGTTTGAAGAATACCCATGTATGGGCGGCCGAAGGTATCAGCCCGCAGTCAGAAATATTTGAACTGGACCTGGCTTCTGTTATTCCGTGGGTTGCCCGACAAATCCGCAGTGGAAGGGTGATCGCGACAGGTCCCGGATTTGTCGGGCTGCCCGATGAGGCGCAGGAGCTGCGGCTGCAGCTTGAACGCGATGGGATAAACTCCGGTTTTGTCGTACCAATTTCCGTCGAAGGCAGGCCAGTCGGAATGCTCGGTTTGGATACCGTCGACAAAGCACGCGAATACCCACCGCTGCTGCTAGATCGATTGAGGGCTTTGGCTGACATGATCGGCTCGACACTGCATCGGATTCGTGCTCAAAGAAAACTACAGCTGTACCGGCATATCGTTGAATCCACCACGAGCATTGTCGGTTTGGTGGATCATAATTATGTCTATCAATATGTAAACGATGCTTACTGTGCCGCTTTTAAGAAGGACCGACAGGAGATAATCGGTGGCTCCGTGGCCGATCTTGTCGGACAGGAAATGTTCGATCGAGAGTTAAAGCCGCATTATGATCGCTGCTTTACCGCTGAGGAGGTCATCTTTCAATCGTGGGGTGAGTTTCCCGGTTGGGGAAACCGGTATATGGATGTGCGTTATTCTCCGTTTTTCGGTTCCGATGGAAAAGTAGCTGCCATCGTCGTGAGCGCCCATGATATTACCGAGATCAAGCAACTCGAAATGGAACTGAAAGAAAGCCAGGCGCGATTCCGGGCCTTTATGGAAAACATTCCGGGGGGCATCTATATCAAGAATGAAAACGATGTGCACCTGTACTGCAACCAATTTGCGGCCGGAGTTGTCGGAATGAAATCCAAAGATGTCATCGGTTCCCGCACCCGAGATCTTCACCCACCCACAATTGCCGACCGTTTGATTGAGCTCGATCGCAAAGTGTTGAAAGAAAACATCGCTAGGGTGGCAGATGAATACAGCTATGAGGATAAAGGGCGGGGGCGCTGGTACAGAGATATCAAGTTCCCGATTCAACTGGATTCCGGGAAAAAGCTTCTGGGCGGCATTGCGATTGACATTACCGAAATAAAGCTGAGTGAACAAAAATTGCGGGATGCCTACAGTGAAATCGAGCAGTTAAAACAAAAGTTGGAGCAGGAAAACATTTATCTGCGCCAAGAATTGGAAATCAACTACAGGCATCATGAGATTGTCGGCGAAAGCACAGCGATACAAAAAACTTTGCACCAAGCCGAAAAAGTTGCCAATGAGGAAACCACCGTTCTTATTTTAGGCGAGACCGGAACTGGAAAAGAGTTACTAGCTCGTGCGATTCATAGGTTAAGCCCTCGCAGGGATGGCCACATGGTAAAGGTCAACTGTGCGGCCCTTCCGGCCAACCTGGTTGAAAGTGAATTGTTTGGACGTGAAAAAGGCGCCTTTACCGGTGCCATGGCCAGACAAATGGGGCGCTTTGAGTCCGCAGACGGGTCAACCATTTTTCTGGATGAAATCGGCGATCTGCCGTTGGAACTGCAAACCAAGCTGTTGCGCGTGCTGCAGGAGGGACAGTTTGAACGGCTGGGCAGCATTAAAACCATATCCGTGGATGTCAGAGTGATTGCGGCAACCAATCGTGATCTGCGCAAAGCCGTCCACGAAGGAAGGTTTCGCCGCGATCTGTACTACCGGCTGAATGTATTTCCGATTACCATTCCGCCTTTGCGGGAGCGTCGCGATGACATTCCTTTGCTGACCTGGGCTTTCGTCAAACATTTCAGCGAAAGCATGGGTAAGCAGATATCAACGATCAATAAAAAATGCATGGACCGTTTGAAAGCCTATTCATGGCCAGGAAATGTTCGGGAGCTAAAAAACGTGATCGAACGATCAATGATTCTTTCCACAGGGCCTGTTCTTCATATCGGTGAGATCGAATCGGATGCGACGGAAGAACCTTTGAACTTGACTTTGGATGAACTTGAACGGGCTCATATTCTGAATGTGATTGAAAATACAGGCTGGCGTGTCCGCGGTGATAGCGGAGCAGCCAGAATACTGGGATTGAAGCCGACCACGCTCGAAGCCCGTATGAAAAAGTTGGGCATTCAGCGTGGGAAATAAAGGTGCTAAATCATGATTAATCCACCGGTTATACCGGTGAGAGTTGAAAAGGTTTTACCTTTTCCGTCCAGACGACAAGAAATTTGACAGGATTAACAGGAAATGCAGGATATTTTTTTGCCTTTCCTGATTGTAAATTTGGAACAGACTCGATCTTCTACGATTTTTATTCCGCAGATGTTCAATGCAAAACCTGCCCAATTCTCTACTCCCCTTCGAATCATAGCAATTAAATAAGAAACCCTCGATACCTCCACTATTTTGGATGACATCCAAAATAGTGGAGATATTTATGTTTTTGATATCGTCGCGCTATGCATCCACCACACTCTGCATTCCCTTTGATTCAAACAGCTTAGAGTTAAAATGCCAGCTGGTTATTTTATGGCACAAATTTTGGATTGTGTAAGCTTGCACTGGGCAAAGCATTCAATCTGTTACGGTTAAAAATATGAAAATCAGGTGATTCGGATGATTCTTCTGACCGTGTATGTAAAAGTGGCGCCTGAAAACAGACAAAACGCCATCAACACCTTTAAGTCGATGATCGGGCCTACCAGTGCATTGCCCGATTGTCAGTACTGTTACCTTTTCAGTGATGTCGATAATGACGACAGGTTGTTTCTAATAGAGCGATGGGAATCACAAGAATGCTTCGAACGTCACATTCGCTCGCCTGACTTTCGCAATATTATTTCAGTAATGGAGTTGAGCTGTGAGCCGCCGGAGATGATTATTCACACTGTTACACATACCCACGGAATAGAATTTATTGAAAAACTGCTCTTATAAATCGTTGGTCCGAGGCTTTTACTGGCCTGAACATTAACATAGAATCCATAAACAACAGGAGGTGCAACATGGGAGAAGGCAAAGGTTATTTTCAAGGCGAAAAGACCCCGGGATTTATCCTTAAATATGATAAACGCCCCGAGTTTATCAAACACCTGGACCCGGAGCCGGGAGACGCAGGGCGCTGGTACGAATCCCAGATGCCGTCGTGCGAGTTCCCCTATGAGTACAAATCCGTGGAAGTGGACGGGGTCACGCTGGCCTACACTGATCAGGGGGAAGGAGATCCCATCGTGTTTATTCATGGTGCGCCGGAGCAAAGCTATATCTGGCGCAATCTGATGCCCTATCTTCTGCCCTATGGCAGGGTGATCACATTCGACCATATCGGTCACGGGCTTTCCGACAAACCGGATGTGAAATATGAATTCCCGGACTACGTCAAATTTACCGAGGGGTTTTTTGAAGCGCTTAATCTCGACCGGATGACCTTCATTATTCACGACTGGGGATCGGTAATTGGCCTGGACTATGCAGCCCGACATCCGGAAAAGGTTCGCGGCATTGCCATGATGGAAGTACTGTGTGCGCCCTAGTATCCCATCAAAGATGCCAAAGAGGCGGCCAAACGCAAAGGCAAAGCCGGTGCTTTGCACCATTATGTACTTTACAAGGGGGATGCAGCCGAGGATCTGGCAATCAACCAGAACATGTTTATCGAACAGGTTATGCAGATTCACACCTATCGCAAGATGACCCAGCGTGAGATGGAGACCTATCGTGATCCGTTCCGTAAACCTGAATGGCGCCGACCGCTTTTCATGTGGGCCCGCGAGGTCGGTATCGAGGGTGATGTACCCCATACCGATGAAGCCATGGAGCGGTACAATCAATGGTTACAGGAAAAGACCATCCCTACTATGGAGGTATACGGTTTTCCAGGGGAAGTGAGCGAAGAGTACGATGTACGCTGGCGGGTTGAGCATATCAAAAACCACGAAACCGCCTTCATCGGTCCGGCGCTGCATTTTGTCCAGGAAGATCAACCCGAGCATGTCGGTCGGGCCATTGCTGACTGGTATCGGCGCAACCTGGCACCGGATCCCAACGTCTGGATGACGGATGCCCAACCTTAATTGCCTGCTAAGGTTCGCAACAAGGGGATACAGGGCCCTTTTTACTAAAGCAGTTGCTCAGGGGGGCCTGCAAAGTCTGTTAAGAGTGGGCCCCTCCTGAGCATGTTTTTTCGCTGTCCCTTACAGTTATTGTTGTTGTCAAAACGTACCGTATTGAATCCCTTAATGCAGTGTAGGGGCGGGTTTCAAACCCGCCCCCGCAACAGTTATAGAAACCGCTGCACCAATTAAAGCGTTTCGACCTTGCTGACATACACGCAAAAATCTTCGAAGTAAAGGAAGAGCCCTCAAAAGCAACGAAAAACCCGATTTCATAGTCCAGTCCTAGTCGAAGATTTTACCGCTCGCTGTCTGATGCAGCTTGGAGGCCTAAAGAAAGAAAAAATAGATCTGCATTAGAGGTTGTGGCTGGCGAAAATGAGGAGGCTCAAACAATGGATCCCGTGGAACACGCAAGTGGTTTAAGTACAATTACAGAAAGCATTCATATCGCCGGTGAAATTTTCGGCATGTTCGGTGTGGCCATCATGGTCGTTGGTATCGGTATTGCCACAATTATTTTTTTTGTCGAAATTTCACAGAAGAAAGGATTTGCAATCAGCATTCACGAATACAAAATTCGTATTGGGCGTGCCATGCTCCTGAGTCTGGAAGTGCTGATTGCGGCCGATATTGTCGAAACAGTGGCGTTAGCCCCAACGATTCAGAATATGATGGCTCTGGGAGTCATCGTCATCGTGCGGACATTTTTAAGCTGGGCGCTGACCCTGGAAATCGAGGGGCATTGGCCCTGGCAAAGCTCCGGGAGTCACGGCGCTCCGAAAACGACAAACTGATGGTGACAGGATGCCGATAACTGCCTGGTTCACCATACTCTTATTGGCGGCCATGTTTGCGCTACTGATCAAATCGGATCTACCGCCCGTGACGATTTTAGTGGGCGCTCTGACCTTGGCAGTAGTGTTTGGCCTTACGTCCTTAGAAAACGGCATCAAAGGCTTTTCAAATCCAGGCGTGCTGACTATCGGAGCACTGCTAATGGTGTCGGCCGGGATGAATGCCACCGGCGCTGTCGGTCTGATTACCGACCGCATCTTCGGCCGAACAAATAGCGTTCGGCAGACATATGTAAAACTCCTACCGCCGGTGGCAATGGGCAGCGCTTTTCTCGACAACGCCACGGTTGTGCCGATGCTGATTCCGAGCCTCCGCAACCTGTGCCGAAGAAAACGGCTGCCGGCTTCAAAGCTCTTTTTACCGTTAAGCTACGCTGCCATACTGGGAGGTGCCACCACACTGATCGGCACTCCGGCCAATCTGATTATTGCCGGACTGGTCACCGATCGACTTTCTAATGCCCATTTAAAGGGATCGTATTTGCAGGAACTTCATTTGTCCGAACCAGCCTGGATTGGCCTGCCGGTGGCAATATTCGGCATTGGCATCATTTATCTTTTGGGGCAGCGACTGCTGCCCGAGAAAAATAAGGCTGTTGATCTTCCGCACCCACTTAGAGTTTACCGGGCTGAATTTCGACTCCGCCAAAACTCCCCGCTGGTCGGCCAGACGATCCAAGCAGCGGATTTAACCAGATTTGGTGGTGCCGAACTGATTTCATTTACACAAGCTGATAACGTCGAACATCAGTCAAACGGGAATCATAGGCTGCAAGGCGGAGATATCCTGGCCTATAAAATCACCGGTGAAGACCTCCCGCACCTGTCGAAAAATCCGGACCTGATACCGCTCAACACGATCAGGAAAATGGAAACCCGGCGTCATACCCATCAGCTCGTTGAAGTCACAGCCGCATCCACAGCGTCTGTGATCGGACGTAAAGTTTCCGAGCTGTCCCTTTTGAATCACCCCTACAAAGTGGCCGTGGTGGCGATGTCACGGCAAGGAAGACCACTGGAGCATCCACTGCAGGATACCAGAATTGAAACTGGCGACAATGTGATCCTCGAAGTCGATGCCGCCTTCTTCCATCACAATCGGAACGAAACCGAGTTTGTACTGATCCGAAGAGTTCGGGGATTTCAACTTCAGCGGACAGACCGAGCGTTGACCGCCACAGCCATCACCATTGCAATGGTCATTGTTGCAGCCCTGGGATGGACGAGTCTATTGGCTGCGGCCATGCTGGCGGCAGTATTCATGCTGGTGACCGGCTGCATGGATTTGCGCACTGCCGGACGAAACGTCAACTTCGTCAACTTGACCATCCTGGCGTGTTCAGTAGGGCTTGAGACGGTCGTTGTGGATAGCGGGTTGTCCCAAAACATTGCAGATCTAGTTATTGGTCTTGGCGTCCGGATTCCGCACCTGGCCCTGGCAACCATCTACATGGCAATGGTTGTGGCGGCCAACCCGATCAGCGGCGCATCCGCCGCAGCCTTGGTATTTCCTGTAGCCGTTTCGTTGGCCGGAGAGTTAAACTTGGATTTCACCCCCTTTGCCGTCACGATGATGATGGGGGCCTGCCCCTTTATAACGCCGACTGCCACGCCGACCAACCTGGCGGTGTACGGTCCCGGCGGTTACAGGTTCTTGGATTACATCAGGCTGGGCGTTCCGCTTACGATCCTATCCGGTACTCTGACGGTCTTTCTGGTTCCGATCGTGTTTAATGTTGGATCCCTATAACTGTGTGGCAAACAGGAGTCCCTAAAGGCTACCGTCAAAGTTAGGATTGGATTAGCATTAAAAATCATAATAGATCAGAGCCCTTATCCGAAATAATTTTGACCGAATATGTGACGATATGAATCGAAATGTTTTTTGGATGATCATTTTTTTTATTATTTTTTTATTCAGTCCTTCAGGTTTGATGGCAAAGGAGAATGGGAGTTATTCAACCTTAAACGCGATCCCTGTGAACTCAATGACCTCGGCCAGCAGTATCCAGAAAAACGCCGAAATTTGATCGCACTCTATGAGCAGTACAAAGTCGATAACGGGGTGCTCGACATTTCAATGGACCTGTCCGGGGAAAACTGAGACCGTTTTTGTTTAGCACAGAAATCCCCAACCTCTGGGCCAGCTCACTGACCGAAGGATCTGCCTTGAAAAATCCATGGAAAATTGGAGTAAGTCTCGATCACCACTTTAATTCGCAAGAGTATCGGATTGTATTGTCGCTGATCGATAGGTCCGAAAAACCGCCTGAGTTAAAACTCAGCACGATTTCTAAAACAGAGGATCTGGAAGCCGTTGAGGCGGTGAGGGGGAAGTATTCATTTTAGAAGCCTGTCTGGAGAATTCTGAACGATAGAATACAGGACTAATAAGCCGGGTTGCGAATTCGGTAAAGTCAAACGAACTCATTATACATCAGAATTGTCAACAAGATATATGGGCAGCTATCGAAAGGAGGAAAAAGATGAAACGAAAATTAGCAATTGTAGCAATTGGCCTTATTGCCGTATTTGCATTGGCAGTGGTTTACACCGCGGGATGGCTCAAGGGCCAGACCGGTCAGGGTCCGGCGCTGGTAAAAGAAGCCCAGGCCGCCGGCGGTATGGTCAAGGGCCCCAATGTGAAGGCACCGGATCGCTACGTCTATTATCCGGGTACTGAAGTGCTGGCCGAGGACGAAGTGCGCGTCATCGCCTGTGGTACCGGCATGCCTGACGCACGTCGCGCGCAGGCATCGGCTTGCTTTCTGTTCGAGTTCGGCAACGGCGAGAAGCTGATCTTTGACATCGGCACCGGCGCGATGCGCAACATCAACTCGCTGATGATCCCAGCCGAGTTTCTG